>Ga0074195_1001939_pt1 | contig 25677 bp, 30 predicted proteins | sample EPASupsiteHSE623_FD_64525 | JGI IMG/M metagenome (GOLD analysis project Ga0074195, IMG submission 64525) | Bioremediated contaminated groundwater from EPA Superfund site, New Mexico - Sample HSE6-23 | ecosystem: Environmental > Aquatic > Deep subsurface > Groundwater > Contaminated ... | reverse complement strand
GGGCTCATGTTGGCGAGAGGATGAGTGGAGGCCGAATAGCGGTGCAGGGGAAGGCCGGCGACTACCTGGGCCAGGAGATGCACGGTGGCAGGATCATTGCCAGAGGATGCCGGGATTATGCCTTCAGAAATATGTGCGACGGATTTGGAGTGGTGCTCGGCGACGCCGGCAAGTTTCTCGGTCTCGGCAACTGTGGCGGGCAAATAGCCGTGCGGGGCTCATGCAAAGAGAGAGCAGGGTGGCTCATGCGTTCCGGAAGCCTCAATGTGTTGGGAGACGCCGGGGAGTATTTAGGGCTTCTCATGAGCGGCGGAAGTATTCGGGTCAGGGGAGTTGCGGGAAGGAGGGCCGGGTGGAGAAAGAAAGGCGGAAGCATCGCAGCCGGCGGATTTGGGCCAGAGGCAGCTATTGATGTCATTAAACTGGAGTGAAGTCTGGCAGAGGTCTCGAGAGAACTGGAACTGGCCGATTCTGCCGCCACCTCGTCCGGGAAAGTCGGGGCCGTCGGGCGAGTTTCCCTTTAGCAACTACTGCATCACCATAACAGAACAGATGCTGGCAGAGGGCCCACTGTATTTGGAGAACCTCTTTGATCATCTCATCGTTCATTACATATTCTGCCCCCGTTCTTTAGAGGAGGCAGGGCTTCTGGCACTTGCTGCATTGGACGGTCTGGAGAAGCCGGATATCGATAGGGCTCGTTATCTGGTCAATCTGTTCTCAGATATCGTTGTGGACTCATTCCGGCTGGAGAGAAGCGAGGAGGACGAGAGAAAGGTGCTCATGGGCTGGAAGAGGCTATCGATGCAAGGCGAGCTGCTGATGCCCCTGGATCGTGTGATTTTGGGATTTTTAAAGAATTACTGGGGGGTGGCCATACCATCCTTGCCATCTTTGCCGTCATGCTATCGCCCGGAAGTGGCTCTTTTGGAAAGGCTATTTTCACCAGGCATCAGAGACAAACGCCTGTGGCCCCGGCAGTGCCGCCAGATGGCCAGGATCCTGGAGCCGTTTTTGCCTGGCGTTTTAGGACGCGGCCCCATTCGGTGCCTGGAGATCTTGAATGGGAATGCCGATGCACTTCCCCTATCCGGCGTCGCTGACCAGGATATTGCCAAGTACGAAAAAGTTCTGGCGGTCCTGGGGCTGAAAGCGGATCTGGCACGCTGGTATCGCGATCAAAGCTACAGCATAGTGATTCGAGAGACGGCACGCACCAGAAGCGAGAGCTACCCCTCCTCGCCAACCAAGTGGCGGCTGACAGACCCCTGCAGTGAACTGGACGTCTCCTACTCTCTTAGCCTCGCGCCAAGGTTGATACCGGGTGTCACAACATACAAGCGCGCACAGGAAACGGGCCGGCTGACGCCAGCAGCCGAAGCCGTGCCTGACCTGCTCGTGGTTTTGGACAGCAGCCGCTCAATGGAGGGGCCAACATGGGGGACCAAGACCCACAGGGCTACGCTCGCAGCCTTCAAAGCCTGCCGGTTTGCCCATAGCAAGGGTGCGCAGGTAGCTGCCATAAACTTCAGCGAGAAATATCTGGTCGCACCCTGGACGCGAGACCTCGGATATGTCGAGAACGTTCTGGTGGAGTTCTTCTCGACTCGCACCCACATACCTGGAAAGGCGATAAGACAGCTCGCCGAAGAGCGTCCAGGATGCCTTATCCTCTGCATTACAGACACCCACATCCAGAATCTCTACCAGGAATGGGAGGAGATCAAGAGTGCAGCAAAAGCCGGTCACTTCGTGCTCTTCTGCATAGACCAGGCTTACAAGGACAGGCACGTTGAAGAGGCGCTCTCCAGCCTCGGCCAGGTTTACTACATCAACCGCCTGGAGGACCTTGTCTCGATGGTGGTGGATGTTACAGGAAAGGCCTATTGCGGGGAAAGTTTTATCTCCTTGCAGTAGACTGCAATTGTGGCGTGCCGGGATAGGGTAGTGGTTATCCTGAGGGACTGTGGATCCCTCGAGCTGGGTTCGAATCCCGGTCCCGGCCCCTAATTCATATCGTTGTCTCTTTTATTCGCAAATAGAAAGTTCAAACGAGAGAATGAACTGGTTGCCGAAAACATCAAAAAGCAAAGGGACAAAAAGAAGATCGGAATAGAGGCGATCCTGTGGCATTCAAAGTAGCGATCTCATCCCAGGCCCGGAAGTACATGAAGAGCTTGGACAAACCCGACGCCAGGATGATCAAGGCCCACATCAACGATTTGAGGCAAGACCCCTACACTCCGAGACCGCAATGTGATATCATAAGAGAAAAGGGAAAAAGACCGCCGCTCTATAGGCTAAGAGTGGGGAGACATCGAGCAGAGTTTTTCATTGAGGGAGACACGATTTTCATCTCCAAGATGTTTCCAAGATCCGGCGATTCTGACTACAGGTAAAGCTATAAAGAAAGAGTGCGGAGGTTTAAGTATGGCTGCCGAAATTGCCAGAGAGATCCTCACAGATGAAGAGTATGCAGATGCTGAATATAGGCGGTTGCTCAGAGAGAAAGACAAGTACATGGACTTTGATGAGTTCTGCCGGGAAGAAGGCATCTAACTTCGGTATTGCACATAAGACCATGTAGCATGGCTCACACCCTCTGCACGGAGAGCTAAAAAAGGAATGAATGATCTACCTGCTCACAGCCTTATCGAGTGTGACATTCTCCCCAGGCCCGCGACGCACTCTCACGTCCTGCCATTTTAGCAGGTAACGGCCAAGCTCCGCCCAAAATCCCGCCAGCCATTCCCGCCTCTCGTGTTCATTCCACACATCAGCGGCCTCGTCTATCTCGCGAGCCCTGGCGAGAGCAATGTCCTCGATCTCCTTTTGCGGCAGGATCATCTGGACTGCCAGTCCCTCGCCGTTCTCGTCATCGGCCACAATCAGCTCAAATTCACCAGTCCTGATGATCTGATTTGCGGCCATCCTGCTCGCCCTGGCCTTCAACGCGGCAATTGCCAGAGCCGAGAAGACAGGCTCCTGAGAAAACTTCGCCACAGCCTTGATTGTCAGATCCTTCATCCCTTAACCCCCGATCCTCATCCATCCGTCTCCTAATCCCCAAATCAAGAATCTGATATAAATAATAGCCGAGCAATGGTATCCATCAACGAGGATATGGCCATGAGCTGCTTTGATGACTTGATGCAGTTTCGCGATGAGGTAGAGGAGGCCAAGAAGAAGATCCCGGACAGAAGAGCTGCCCGGATACGCTTGATGCCGGAAGATCCGGCGAAGAGAGAAGAGGGCAACAGCCAATCCTCTTGATGCCGATCTACTTCCTTTCCAAAAACTCAGCTCTATTCCTGTACACATCCAAATCCGATGGACTTGATCTATTCTGAGAGACATTAACCCAGAGGTGCAGATCCCGATATGAGCCTGTGAAGTTGCCCTCGCGATACAGGAGAAACTCGAGCTTCTGCAGGTCTCCGGTATGATTGAGAACATACTCGATAGGCATCTCGCGGGTCACGTTGTGTTCAACAGTCAGATTCTTGCTCATCACAGGATAGATCCCGCCGTAATCATATTTGGCAGTCTTTTCGGCTGTGGCATTATCCCAGGGAGTGTTGTTCAGGATGATCCTCATGGTATAGTTGACAGTCTGATACTCATGATTTCCCACGCCCACAATTATAAGGCTCTTATTGCCTGCCAGAACCTCCGTCGGGTAATCGTAGGCCTTTCCCCCTGGCCCCAGAATATAAAACTCCGTGAACTTCTCTCCCTGTTTGGGAGTCACTATCACATAAACCAGGGCTGCGATGGACATAATTATGGTTATTATCAATATTACTGTCAGGGCTTTATCCAACCGCGATTTGTCGTCTGTCAAAACCTCTCTCTTCCAGGTGCCGATGGTCTCGCGAAAATTAATTGAGAACCGTTCCTCAAGAGGTAGGTTCATACGCCTCCAATGAGCCGCCACTGCCATGCCTATTGTGAATATGGCAAGGGACACGACCACAGGAGTGAGCCTGATTCCCCATGGAGTGTAGTTCAGGCCTAGACCGATAAGCGGCACCACAGCTATGCTCAGGCCAAAGCTCAAAGCAGTCCTCTCAATTCCCTCCAGATCCGCCTTTTTGGGGAAAAGGGCAGCGATAAGAGTGTATCCCGGCACAAAGAGGACCATAAGCAGACCCAGCGGAATGCGAACCGGCAGGTTAGAGAGCGGCGTGAGCACGAAGACCAGTGTTGCCAGCGCCAGGATTATGGACGCTAGAAGGTCCGAGGGAATTGACTTCAGCTTTGCAGATATCACTTACTGCCTCCCAAAAAGCATGCCAAGCCAGCCAAAAATCCAATCTCTTATCTTGCTCATGATGCCTTTATCCTGATCAGACTCCGGCTGGCTCAAATTATAGCTATTCTGGTCAGAAGAGACACGAATTATTGCCGTACTATTGCTATTATTGCTGGCAGAGGCTGTCGCTGTCGCGACCTGGCCGCCGCCCTTGAGTATGATATCCTTATCCCGGCAAACCGTACAAGCATCTGTTCCTCTCACCAGGCAATACTCCTGCATGCAGTCTCCGGCTTCCTCGGTTAGGGGCTCGCCTCTGGCAATTATCTTCCAGTACCCACCATCAAGCCTCTTTCGAAGCAGCTCTTCCGCCTCGTCGTACTGGCTGGAATTTTCAGCCGAGAGGCCAACCTGCCCGGCGTACCACTTTACTGTCTCGCGATTGATTCCCACTGCCTTGCTCTTCTTATTTTTCGTCGTCCTCCTATCATCATTCGATCCGCCAAATGTATCAGATACAGACGCATCAATCTCATTGCTTTCAGTATCACTACCTGCAAGAGAGCTCGAAGAGGCTGACGAGGCATCTGTGCAGGAGCCGCCGAGGCATACCGTCTTTGTCTCTGAGGCCCCATGTATTCGATATAATCCAGCAGGAATCCCGGTGGTGTCGATGGTCAACTCATATTTGCCGTTCGAGTCCGCCAACACCTGCGTCTCTGCCTCGATATCAACTGGAACAACGGTCGATCCTGGAAGAGCACTGCCAAACATCTTCAGGTTGTATCTGCCAGGAGGCACATCTGCCTGAGAGAGACGAACCGACCCGCCGCTCGCCTGAAAGCTTTTAGTGATCCAGATGACGATTTTAACGCCTGCATTTAAATCCTGCACGTTTCTTGCAGATACTGTGAAGCGGTTGGGCTTCTGGGGAACCTGGATGGTCGTTTCATATTCATACTGCCCCCCGGAAACCGGAAGATCCATGGCGAAGCTGGACTCGAAGGAGAGTGCTTCGTCAGGCTTGGCCGTGCCAGATATGGTTATTTCTTGTCCGGGCGTCGGAACTGTCGGCGTGATATCGAAGGCCTGACCGGATGATACAGATAATGCTATTAATATAAAAATTAGATAAATATCCTTAATCCCTGCACCACCCAGCCTCATCACTCGACCGTCCTTTAAGCACTGAGCCATCGCTCTAATGCTAATTCGCCTGATCTCCCAGAGATATCTCTTCGAAATTGAACGATCCATTCAGGGCCCTGGCATTTACGCTGTAGCTGCCGTCAGGAAATCCCGTGGTATTGATGAGCAGGTTAAATGGCCCGTTCACAATCAGGATTTTCTCTAAAGACATCAATAGGTCTACCTCAGTCTCATTCTCGACGGCATCGCCGAATATCTTGACATGATATGAACCCCTGGGTGAGATGAGATCGTTTTCCGCACTGGCTACACCAAAGTCGTCGGCTTCATACATAGAACTCACCCAAATGCGCTGCATGTCTCCTTGTAGCTTCATTACACCCACATTGATGTTCTTGACCCTGCTGGCTGTGATGGTGAAATTATTGGGCTTGCCAGGTATGAAGATGCCAGGCATGCTGAGATTATATCCAGTTGCAAGGGTGCTGGAGACATCATAGGGACTTGATATGGGTGGCATGTTTAATCCCACAATATCGTACATATACCTGCCGGAAAACGTGGGCACAGTTGTTTTTATAGATAGCGTCACGAGGAGGTTGCCATTTCCTGTTCCGGATAGAACTTTGCCAGTATCTGCAGGATCTACAAAATCGCTGGCGTTATAATAAGCTGTGGTGTAATGAGCATCCTCAAGCCTATCGCAGTAATGCAGGCCCAAAGAAGCCGATCCCCAGTTCAAAGAGACATTGTAGAGAGAATATGGCCCGTTCAGCTTGCTCTTCTCAATTGTCTTGCCATCAAAGGTTAGTTGCATGGTTTGGTTGCCACCGGATAGAGATCTATGATCAGCCGACCAGGCTACTTTCTTTTTGTCTCTATCCAATAGAAATCCATACAAGCTGTATTCACCTGGGACGATAACATTTACCCCAACGTCGATATTGAGATAGTCCAGCTTTCCGTCGCTATTGACATCAATGCCTCTATCTGAGAACTCCCCTGTCAGGCCAGCCAGATCCATAAAATCAGCCTGGCCACATACAGAAGGAAGGCTTGATGCCATAAAGATCAATAGTACTAGTAGGAATCGTGACAATTAAACCGCTCCTGATTATTTAATCCATGTCTTAAAAAAAAAGTTTAGGGAATTCACGCAGGCATAGGAGTTGGCGCAGGATTTTCAGAGGGATTTGGCTCGGGGCTTGGCGATGGGCCAACCGCTACTTCCTCTTTGCACTCCCAAGCATGGGTGTTCTCGCAATAAGTGCACTCTGGTGGGAGGCTCTCATAAGTCTCAACGCTCCTTTCCTGAGAACCATCGCCATGTTTTATCACTGTATAGGTATTGTCTTTCGCTTTGGTATAGTCATGATACACATAGGATACAGTTCCATCTGCCTCTTTCCTGGTGATGAGTTTAACATTCAAGCAGGGATTGTAGAGTTCTTTGATGAGAGGGTACTCAGTGGTCTTTTTTATAAGTATCCATTCGCAGGGAGGAGAACTGGAAAGGATAGTCAGAACTTCTTCCTCGTTTCCAGCAGACTTAGTAGTCAATAGGTCCTCAGGCACGATGAACATGGTTTGGTTGATTTTGTTATTGGCATCCAAGTATTCCTTTAAAATTAAGCCATCTTTAGATGTATAGATGGTAACATTATACCATACTCCATCTACCTGCTCACTGCTGTAATTGATGGTTGCATTGGCCTTATCAAAAGCATCCATATCCTGGCTTAGGCGAGCCATAGTTGCATTCAATTCTGCTATTTGCTTTTCCATTTCAGCTGCATTGCCGCCATCTGACTGCTGGCAAAGAACTATTGGCGATGTGGCGAGTAATATTAACGCCGCAATAGCCACGGACAAACTCCAGACTAATCTCATAATTTCCGACACCCATTGTTATTGACACATGTTCCTTTAAATATCTTTCATTTGCATGGAGAGCAATTTAGGAAGATCCATTATAGCATTTGATCTCCTTGAAGCGCTCAAATCTCCGCGTGATAGGGGTTATTCCTACCCGCGATCAGAACGACTATAATAAAGTTCGCGAGATGTATCAAATCACCTCGACCTCGCTCTGCTTAATTCCCAACAGGCCCACCCCCGGCGAGTATACCCCGCAGGTCAAGATATAATTCCCTCTGTTCCAGGGTTTGTCGGCCAGGAGAATAAGGTCTACCCCCGACTGCGTTGACTCCTGCAGACCTATGGCACTGTTCTGTGGCAGGAGGGGAAGCATATTCATGAGAAATTCTGTAGACACTTGAGTGGGATTTGGCATCTGAACGGACCTGTTGCCGAGATACAAAGTGATATTCATACTCTCACTGCTCTCATTTTTAGAGAGGCTCAAACTGATGTTGTCATAGTCGCTTCGCGAGAGCATGATGGCAGCGAAGAACTTACTGCTGTTGCCCTGTTCAGTCGTATTCATCTTGACCTGGATGAACGGTTCATCAGAAAGCACCTTATCAGACATCTGCAGAACTATGCTCCCTCGTGTGACCATCAATGGCACCGCATCAAGCACTTTTGATATATTTTCATCGATTAAATATGCTGTATACATGCCACTCGCGAGATTGCTGATCTGAAATCTTGAGCTGTTCGCGCAATTGAGATCATCGATTTCATCAATCTCCGTGGAGCAATTGGTCAGGGAGACATTGGCAGCATCCGGCAGACCGGCCAGAAATCGCGAAAGGCTAAATGGAGATAGACACACAGATTGATCTGATCTGCTGCAATTAGAACTGCTGCGATTCTGGGATGTGTGAAGGCTTCCGATTATTGACCGGCTGGACGAATAGATAGGAATAGACCTGATAAGGTTGGCGGACGAGACTGATTCATTTGTCCCATCTGCAAAAACCATTTGAGGCACCAGAAGTGAATCATTTGCCTCGAAGTCAATCCTATAAAATCCAGTTGCATCACTGAGATCGACAGCAGAGTCATTTTGCGCCATCGACCAAATTGGAGTGGCAAGGAGCAAGAACAAGGCAATAATCACTCTCATATCTTGTGTTAGAGATTTGGGAAAGTATTTATTGCTTTCCAGAGGAAACAGATTAAATCAATTCATCAGATCTTTGAGCTGATGGCAGAAGCTGGAGGGAATCTATTAAATGTATTAGGAGAATAGATCAGAATTATATGAGAGCTGAGAGCATTGCCAAATACCGCATTGATCTGATCATACCAGTATTTCTGATACTCCTGGCAGAGTTTTTAATCTTTCTCGGCCATCCCAGCCAGGCGATGTTGATTCATGCCTTGAATCTGATTGTGTTAGCATTATCATCGATATATATAGACAGCAAGATTTATCCGGCCCTTATGCTTATGCCCCTTTTTCGGTTATTGAATGTTGCAATGCCCGTATTTTTTAATCTGACTCTCTATACATATTCTTTTGTTTATGCACCAATGTTTATTCCTATGTATTTTTTGCTGAAAGAAGGATTTATAGGTCGTTGCCAGGCAGGATTGACATTTAAAGGATTTTGGTATTACCTGCCGTTAGCAGTCTCAATAGGCTTTGCACTCGGTTGGGGAGAATACAATGTGATACATCCACAGCTTCTCACGCCCGGCACGCATATCAAGGATGTTTTAATCCTGATTGTGACAATGATATTTTTTGTTGGATTGGTGGAGGAGTTCATCTTCAGATCGTCACTGCAAACAGTATTATCAGAAAGGATGGGTTCAAAAGCAGGATTGTTGACGGCAAGCATAATATTCGGATTCATGCACAGCGGCTATCAGATTCCTCTGGAGCTTCTGTATGTATCTTTTGCAGGAGCTGTCTTTGGGTTGCTCTTCTGGCTGACAAAGAGCCTACCAGTCATCTCCCTGGCACACGGAGTTACCAATATATCATTATTCCTGATAACTCCACAGGAGCCGGGCTTATTGATTTATTTAATTGCGGCACCAGCACTCATATTCGTGCTCTACGCCTATGTTTTAAAGAGATACTCAAACATAACCAGGAGCTAACTCAAATAAATGAAAAATCCGAAAAGAAAAAACGCTTTAGACTAGAGGCCTCCATGTGCAAAATAGTTAATAAAAGCAGGATCGCCGCCTTTAAGCGCCCACGACCTGCATCACCTTAAATCCCACGATCAAGAAGAATGTTAGGACCATTGGCGCGATAGCTAGATTCAGCATAGTTGAAAGACGCTTATTCCATCGCGTTGAAGCTGATAAGATTTCCGAAGCGCAGAGCAGAGCAATGAGGCATATGACGCTTACGATACTGATCTCAGATACACCAATAGTGGCGAATGTGCTGACCACCGATGTGGTGCTTGCTGCGCTCATTGTGCTTGCTGCGCTCATTGTGCTTGCTGCGCTCATTGTGCTTGCTGCACTCATTGTGCTGCTAACCGTACTCAGCATAGAAGATAACATAATTTCCCCCGGTATTTTGATGGCTATAGTAACATTACATAACTTTCTTGCTTGGTATTTATAGATTTCCCAAAGGAGGTTAGTTATCTATATAAAATTTTTTGACATTTTAATAGAGCATATTAGTTGAAATATTCATTTTTTTTAGAAAAGTTTGAGATAATTATTTCCTATAAAATAGCCAAAATATGTACTAAGAACCGCGTGGCAGATACTGCAATTTTAGCGATATAGAAGTCTCTGCGAATCTTTATGATATCATTGCTCTCCGAATAGAACTACAGGAACATGTTTTTTCTTTGCCCATCAATAATCCGACCAAAAATTTTTACCACAACAGTTCTTATGTTAGATTCGTACTTAAAATCAGTATTTCAAATTCGAAAATAGTTTAAATACTAAGAGCACATTTTTAAAAACCATTAGACTGGATCGTGATCATTGACATATTCCTTGGAGGGAGGACCTTGCATAAGAGAAATGGACATATACTTATAATGGTTATCTTGTTTTCTGTTTTCTTCATAGGACAAGCTTATGGCCTGTCCGAAATCAGCCTATCAACTCGACACATATTCCATGTAGACCAAGATGTACAAGGAAATGGTTTTTTTAATTCTTATGTGAAGACCGACGTCCCTAACCTGAGCTTGAGCAATATGGCTCATGGAAGTGGAAGCTTTGACCATGAATCCAAGATAGACTCGCGCAATGGGGCCAAATATGACGAAACAAATGACGAATACTCATTAGTAACAGACAGAGGCACAACTCTAATTGAGAGCACGGATTTCGCCTATGCTCCGATCAGCATGCAAATGGGCCAATATTCTCGTCCTATTTCATTTCAGTCAAAGGGCTCTGAGGAAACCTGTGTTAAAAATTACTATTCAGGTATCTCCATGAACGCCAGGTTCAACTACGCAGATACACTCAGCAAGAATCTATCGGGAGAATTGTACTGGAAACTTGTAGACAACCTTGATACGTCAGACTTTTCTCAGTCCACCTTGGACGTCGAATCCAGAACCAAGCTGAATTTCGAGGCGGCATTCTCAGGCAGCGGACATGTGGGTGCAGTAGATAGCGAAGGAATCTCGCAGGGTACAGAATTGCTGATCGATGAGGATTACAGAGGGACCTACTACATAACAAAGAATATGTCGCACAAGGAAATCTATACCCTAAAGCGATTGACTGATGATTGGCTGCCCTGTTGCTCCGGCGGTTTTTCCGATATGAATGTCCTTGACAAAAAGCCCTTCAAGTCAGCGGCAGGTGTCTTCGACTGCACCTGCTACGTAGCTCCGACTAGTGCCGAGTTCCCGAGAGTCTATTAAATCAGGGGAAGATCACCCCAAATCCTCTTTTTGATCTCGGGATCGAGTAGAGCGGATCTGGGCAGGAATCTGCACCTAGACATGATACGTTATCTGGGGCTATACACAATCTTTATATTCAATATAGTCCAATAAAGCAACCGGTGGACTCCTGTGGAGATGAGGTTTGACAACTACATTTTGAAGGCGTTCCTCGCTTCAGGGCTATTGTCTTTGGTGATGATGACGCTAGCTCTCGGACTGATTCAATTGTTCCGCTACGGTCCGTCCCAGCCGTTATCCATTATTCTCACATTGGCAGCGATATCCTTCGTCCTCTCTGCCTCGTTCTTCGAACGCTATGAGGTGGGTTCCATCATGTGGTCCATGCTGGTTTCAATTATTGCAACACTGATGCTGACCCTGCTCTCAGGAGGCATAATGTACGGCATAACATCTCACAAGCTATCCTGGGAAGAGCTGCTCTCAGGTCTCGCAGTCTCTATGATTGTTGGCATGACGCTTCTATCCTATCTCAAGCGCAGCCTTGGCGAAATTGAGTATTGATTGAGTACTAATACTAAGAGCGATACTAGCTGGCTTTCAATGCCTGGCAAGATGGTGGACTCCTACGGCCGCAAGGTGACCGGCCTGCGAATCGCTCTGACCCCTCGCTGCAATCTCAACTGCATTTACTGCCACCATGAGGGAGAAGTCAAGCCGGATGGGGAGATATCAGATGATATGGTTGCGAGCGTTACCCGGGCTGCTGCCAAGCTCGGCGTGCGCTCCATCAAGTTCACTGGTGGAGAGCCACTGCTGCGCCACGACCTAGCCGGACTGATAAGAGAGATGCCCCAGGAGCTGAATCTCTCTTTGACCACAAATGGCATTCTTCTGGCTGAGCAGGCCAGGTCCCTCGCGAAGGCAGGGCTCGACCGGGTCAACGTAAGCCTGGACTCGCTCAATCCTGAGACCTACATGGCAATAACAGAAGGCCGGGAGGGAGACCTGGAGAAGGTTCTGGCAGGAATTGATGCTGCACTTGACGCAGGCCTCACTCCAATCAAGCTCAATATTGTGGTCTTGAAGGAGAACGAGGCAGAGATCCCAGGCTTGATTGATTTCTGCAGAAAGAAGGGACTGATTGCGCAGCTCATCCAGCTCTTGGACCTGAAGCACCAAGGGATATCAGGAGACATCGATGCCATTGAGCAACGCCTTGCAGAGCAGGCCGACTCTGTCCATACTCGCGAAATGCATCGACGACGCAAGTATTTCATAGACGGCGCTGAGGTAGAGATCGTGCGGCCCATGGACAACACCGAATTTTGCGCGAACTGCACCAGGCTGCGCGTCACATCGGACGGAAAGATCAAGCCCTGTTTGCTCCGAAGCGACAACCTGGTAGAGATCGGCACCTGCGACTGCGAGAGGATCAAAGAGCTGCTGCAAGAGGCTAATCTCAGACGAGAGCCATATTTTAGAAAATCGAAAGGATTATAGCACACGTAAATGACCTAAAACCAAACATTAGGGGCCTATTGAAATGGAGATGCCATTGCTTGGAGATATTGCTGTCATCTTTGTGCTATCAGTACTGGTTCTGTTCATTTTCCATAAGATCAAGGCACCTACCATTGTGGGTTTTCTGGTTACGGGAGTATTGGCGGGTCCGCAGGGCATGGGGTTGATCCAGGCTGTGGATCAGGTAGAGGTGCTCTCTGAGATCGGCGTTATCCTCCTGCTTTTTACAATTGGCCTGGAGGTATCTCTTAAAGATCTTATGAAGATCAAGAAGTATGTCCTGGTCGGCGGATCGCTTCAGGTTTCGCTTACGATTCTTGCGGTCTATGCCATAATGAGATTTATGGAGTATCCGGCTGGGACATCCATCTTTTTGGGATTTCTCGTATCCCTGAGCAGCACTGCAATCGTGCTGAGGATAATCCAGAGCAAAGATGAGCTATACACTCCGCAAGGCCGAACTATCCTGGGGATACTGATCTTTCAGGATATTGCAATAGTCCCTCTGATGCTCGCGACGCCTCTTCTGCCAGGAGCCATAGGCGATACAACTGATTCCTCGTTAGCCATTATCGCCAGAGGTTTAGGTTTGATCGTTTTGGTTATCATCAGCGCCAAATGGATTGTGCCAACCACACTCTACCATATTGCCAGAATTGGCGACAGGGAGCTATTCCTGCTGAGCCTCGTTGGAATATGTTTTGCAGTAGCATGGATCACCTCATTAGCTGGACTGTCGCTGGGATTGGGGGCATTTCTGGCAGGCCTTACCATATCTGAATCACAATACAGCCACCAGGCTTTCGGCAGCGTACTGCCGCTTCGAGACGCCTTCACAAGCTTCTTTTTCGTCTCCATCGGAATGCTGCTGGATGTCAATTTCCTGATGCAAAATCCGCAATACATTCTGCTCCTTGCCTCTGGAGTAATGCTTCTGAAAGCCTTAATTGCCGGCACAGTAATTGCATTTTTAGGGCTTCCACTGAGAATCACAATCCTTGTAGGCCTTGCCCTGAGCCAGATAGGCGAGTTCTCATTTGTCCTGTCCAAAGTCGGCCTGGAGTATGCCCTTCTGTCCAAAGATATTTACCAGATATTTCTTGATGTTGCAGTGCTGACCATGGCGGCAACATCTTTCATCATATCAATATCCACTAAAGTAGCTGATGCCGCAACGCGTCTGCCGCGTTCCAAGAAATGGAATCATTCCGAACCACCCATCATCCCGAACATCGAGGTCATGAAAGATCATGTCATCATTGTAGGCTACGGAGTCAACGGCAGAAATGTGGCAAAATCAGCCAAGAATGAGGGGATACCTTATGTTGTTATAGACATCGATCCTGATATAGTTGATTCAGATCAAAGAATCAGTGAGCCGATTAGCTATGGAGATGCAACACAGGATTATGTTCTCAGGAATGCCGGGATCGCGAATGCAAGAGTAATGGTGATAGCAATCTCAGACAGGTCGGCAACTAGAAGGATTACGGATCTCGCCAGGAGAATGAATAGAGACGTATACATAATAGCCAGAACAAGATATATCCATGAGATAAGAATTCTGCAAAATCTTGGTGCAAATGATGTTATTCCTGAGGAATACGAGACATCGCTGGAGATATTTTCCAGAGTCCTTGAGAAGTACCAGGTTCCAAGAAAAAGAATTGATTCATTTATAGACCTCATCAGATCAGATGGATATGAGATGTTCCGGAGCATTTCCAAGGAGCCATTCTGCTCTTCGGACCTCAGCAACATCAGCAATGATTTCCTAACCCTCAAGGTCTCCGAGGGCTCACTGGCAGCAGGAAAAGCCATCAAGGATCTTGAACTAGAAGAAAAGGGGGCCAATCTGCTGGCGATAGATAGGGATTCCCAGATAATCAATTATCCCGATGAGAACTTTGTGCTTCAACCTGAGGATGTGGTGATTATCCTTGGATCAGAATCTCAGATATCGTCCTTTGAAGAATTGTTTAAAAAAGGAGCAGAATCATAATTGCGTAATTTTGTGTTCATACCCCTTGGCAGCTATCGGCTTTCTCTCCCCGTCCTTCTCAATCCAGATCCCTTCATTCACCACCTCACCGATCACCGTCAACTTGCACGCCCCGCGAGCCTCCTCCAGATCCTCCCGTCGTACCGTGAAGACAAGCTCAAAGTCGCCTCCTGCGCTCATCACCAGCTCTTGAGCGGCCCTTTTTCCCACGGCCTCTGAGAGCCCGGGCGCAATCGGTAGCGCATCCTCCTCGACCACAAAGCCCACCTGGCTCACGCCAGCGAGATCGGAGAGAGAGAGAGCGAGGCCGTCGCTGTTGTCCATCATGGCAGTAACGACTCCGCTCCCGGCTAAAGCCCGCCCTTCAGCCAGGCGCGGCTCAGGCTCCAGCAGCTTTTCGATAAATGGGCTGTCGAGCCTGCCCTCCTGCCAGGCGAGAAGCCCGCCACCGGCTCCGCCAAGCGTCCCGGTTGTGCAGAGCAGGTCGCCCTCCCGCGCGCCCTTCCGCCGGATCACCCGATCCTTCTCTACAAACCCTAGAGCCGTGCCGGTGATGGTCAGCTCCTGATGGCTGTCAGTGTCGCCACCCAAGATGCGCGTGCCATAATAGCTGGCGCAGTCCCCGAAACCCGAGAACAGCTCGTCGATGAAGTAGAGGTCCGCCTCAGGCGGCAGCCCTGCCGCAATGAGCACACCCGCCGGCTCTGCGCCCATAGCAGCGATGTCGCTCAAGTTGACTGCCACAGACATCCAACCCATCTGCCAGGGGCTCATGATATCGGGAAAATCGGTTTTCCTGTGCAGCATGTCGGTGGTGACCACCAGAAAGCGTTCGCCTGCATCGATCACCGCGCAGTCGTCATTCTCTACGCCGCCCAGGATCTCGGATATCCGCCGAATCAGATCCCGCTCGCCTAAGACTTCTTCCGACATGTATCGCCCATCTCCAAGCCAACAGCAAAGTTTTTGATTTTAAGAAGATTATTAACATAGTACCATGCCAGATTACAAAAGATTAATTGCTGCCAGGACTTCACGCCTGGACGCCGTCCTGATCTTACTGCTCTTCCTGCACCTGCTGCTCGCCTCGCCAGCCCAAGCCGAGATTCGCGTCTGCTCCCAGGGGTGCGCTAACTCAACCATCGCCGAGGCGCTTAATGCCTCATCTACGGATGAGACAATTGTGGTTGAGAGCGGAACCTACCGCGAAATGCCAATCATCGGGAAAAAGATAAACCTACATGGCCTGGATACGGGTGACGGAAAGCCCATCCTCGTCCCCCCTGACGGCGGGCGGGCAATTTTAGCAGCTTACGGCGCAGTATTGAGCGGCTTTGAAATTGGCAGGGAAAAGAACAGATCCGGATTCGGTGCAGAAAGCAGAGATCCAGATGAGGGAGACTGCGCCCTGGAGGTTATCCTTCCAGCCAGCATCTATCTAAACGACTTTCTCGGCAATAGATCGGTCTGCGCAGAAGATGCTGCTATCTGGAACTCAAGCGCCGGCATAAACTACCAGTTCAACAGCCGGGTGCTCAGAAGCCGTCTTGGCAACTATTGGGCCGACTATAAGGGAAATGATGGCGACGGGAACGGAGTCGGAGATCTGCCCTACATATTAAACGACAAAAATATTGACTATTATCCGCTGATGCAACCTTCAGGAAACTATCGAATAGCTGATGAAAAGGAGACAACGGTGGAACTTATCAACGCCCGGGTAGGCGAGCCTTTCACCATCTCCCTGCCCTCGAACCCCACTACCGGCTACGACTGGACAGCCGATTACGATTACGTCCTGCTTAAGCTTGAGAATGCTTCGTTTGAGAGAGACGATCAAAAGGCTCTCCGCGTGGGCGCTGGCGGAACTTCGGTATTCGTCTTCACGCCAATTGGGTCCGGAAAGACAACAATCTACTTCGTCTACAAACGGTCCTGGGAGAACATCGCTGCCGACACGAGATCATTCCATGTGGCGATAACTGCCTGAGATGGATCTGATAGAAAACCTTGATCAGGGGTATCCGACTATGACGGAGATTGGAAGGCTGAAGAAGAACGATACCACGGAAATAGTGGTGCAGAAGACCGAATATCGCGGCTCTGTGGGAATCGACGTTCGCGAGTATGTAACCAGCGAGAGATATACCGGCTGGTCTAAGAACGGAATCAGAATCCCTGTCGAGAAGTGGCCGGACTTCAAAGCGATCCTGGATCAGGTGAACCCGGACGAGAAGGCAGATTAAGCTGAAAGGCCGGAGAAGCTGGACAGCTGATAGGCCAAAAATGCATAGGCTGGGACCTGCCAGGAAGTATTTATATAGTGATCGCCATCTATTCCTGGTCATTACAATCCTTAAGGAGATTTCAATTTGGCAAAATCCGATATCAAATCTGAGGCTGTAGCAGATTCCAATGCCGAGGCAAAGAAGCCTGCGGCCCCCAAACCGGAGGTCAACATCGGCATGGTGGGCCATGTCGATCACGGAAAAACCACTCTGGTCAAGTCGCTCTCCGGCGTCTGGACCGACCAGCATAGCGAGGAGGTTAAAAGGGGCATTTCCATCCGGCTGGGGTATGCCGATGCGACCTTCCGCAAGTGCCCAAGCTGTCCTGAACCAGATGCCTACACTGTAGACGAAAAATGCTCTCACTGCGGCAGCGAGACCCAGGTGCTGCGCACTGTATCTTTTGTAGACTCTCCGGGCCACGAGACGCTCATGGCCACCATGCTCTGCGGTGCGGCCATCATGGACGGAGCGGTGCTCGTTATTTCCGCCAACGAGCCTTGCCCCCAGCCCCAGACCAAAGAACATCTTATGGCCCTCAACATATCGGGCATAGACAAAATCGTGATAGTGCAAAATAAGATCGACCTCATGTCAAGGGAACAGGTGATGGAGCACTACCGCCAGATCAAGGATTTCGTAAAGGGAACGGTAGCTGAGAACGCACCCATTGTACCAATCTCCGCCCAGCAGAACCTTAACGTGGACATGGTCATCGAGGCCATCGAGAAGACCATACCTACCCCTCCGAGGGACATCAACAAACCGTGTCTCTTGAAGATCGCTCGCTCCTTTGACATCAACAGACCGGGCGCAGCCCCGGAGAACCTCAAAGGCGGAGTCATCGGCGGCTCACTCAGCCAGGGCATACTGCATTCCGGCGATAAGATCGAAATCTGCCCTGGAAGGCTTGTCGAATACGAGGGCAGAAAACAGTGGGTGCCTATCCAGACCAAGGTTGTGACACTTCTAGCAGGCAAAAAGGTCCAAGATGAGATCACACCGGGAGGCCTCATGGGCGTTGGTACCCAGCTTGACCCAATCATGACTAAAAGCGATGCCCTGGTGGGACAGGTTGCCGGAGAGCCAGGAAAGCTTCCACCCGCAAAGAGCGCATTCACTATGAACATGCAGCTATTGGATCGAGTAGTAGGAGTAACCGATGAATCCAATGTCGAGCCCATCCACTCCAGCGAGCCCCTGATGCTTAATGTCGGGACGGCCACAACCGTAGGCATTGTGACCAGCGCTCGGGAAGGCGGCATTGTCCAGGTGCAGCTCAAGAGGCCGGTCTGTGCCGATAAAGGAGATCGAGTGGCAGTCAGCAGGCGGATTGGTGCCAGATGGCGTCTTATCGGCGTGGGCACCATAACCGAGTAGAATGACTGTGAAGAACGATTCCGGTAGCATTAAAGTCATCCTCGATACCAACGCGTTGATGGTGCCTGAGCAGTTCGGTGTTGACATATTCGGTGAGCTTTTGCGCCTCGGATATGCCCACTGGATGGTCCCGGCATCCGTCCTCGGAGAGCTTCGCTCCCTGGCCAGAAATGCCGATAAAGGCAGAGATAAGACAGCTGCCAGGGTGGCTCTGGGCTTGGCCAAGAGCTGCGAGGAGATCGGAGAAGACAATTTTAATGCCGACATGGCGATCGAACAGCTAGCCCAAAAGACGGGTGCGGCAGTCTTTACCAATGATAAAGCCTTAAAGAAAAGGTTATTTAGTAAAGGCATCACCGTAGTATACCTGCGCCAGGGGCGATATCTAGAGGCGACGAAGAAGGAGTACTGATGTATAAAAAGATGAAGCTTAAGGGTGTGGCCAAGATAGAACCGGATCATCTGGGTGATCCCCTCGAAGCGGCAGTAGACAAGTCACTGCGCGATAAATACGAGGCAGTAGTGGACAAATCACTGGGTACCATTGTGGCCGTGCTCGGAGCAGATAGCATAGGCGAGGGTCATATCCTGGCTGGCGATGGGTCCATCTACTACGAGGTCAACTTCGAGGCCATTGTCTTCAAGCCCGAAATGCAGGAGATAATTGAGGGAGAGGTGGTGGAGATCGTCAAATTCGGGGCTTTCCTCTCCATCGGGCCGTTCGACGGCCTCCTGCACGTAAGCCAGATCACCAATGAGTATATATCGTATGATGAAAAGAACGCGCGGCTGGTCAGCAAGGAATCGAGCAAATCTCTAGGCGAAGGAGATCGGGTTCGAGCCAGGATCATAGCCGTGAGCCTCAATGAGAAGGAGCCTCGCGAGAGCAAGATCGGGCTTACCATGAGGCAGACGGGTCTCGGCAGGCAAGAGTGGCTTGAGGCTGAAACCAATGAAAAGGCAAGCGATGAGACAGAGGCAAAATGACTGAGCAGGTATGCAGAGAATGCCGCAGAATCGTTGAGGGTCAGATATGTCCCATCTGCAACTCGGCCTCGCTTTCTCGTGACTGGAGCGGGTACGTCGTGATCATCGATCCCAAGGAGTCGATCATCGCGCAAAAGCTGGAGATCACGCTTCCCGGCAAATATGCGTTGAAGGTGCGTTAGAATTGCGTCTGCTTCTTTTGCCGGATGAGCTGAGGTCTCTGCTCAAAGAGCCTTTGGGCAGGCTGTATAAAGGAGACGGCCTAGAATGCGTGAAGGCCATGAAAGATGAGCTTAGCTCTGCCAGGAAGGTCGCCGCCATCGGCGATATGACCGCATTTTATCTCTTGAAGGGATCAGTTGTGCCGGACCTATTGGTAGTGGACAATAAGACCAAGAGGATGCCGGTTTCCGATCATGTCTTGGAGAACCTGAATCACGAAAGCTATAAAACGATAAGAGTACAAAACCCGCCGGCGACTCTCAGCAAAGAACTTATTGATCTGATCCAGACGTCTCTAGATAGCGATGAACGCATTAAGATTGTAGTCGAGGGCGAAGAGGATCTGGCAACGCTTCCAGCCATTCTCTACGCTCCGCTGGGCTCCGTCGTCGTCTACGGCCAGCCCAATGAGGGAAGCGTTCTGGTTGATGTTACTAGCGAAAGGAAGCAATATATCGAAGAATTCATGAAGCGAATGATTGTGGAGGAATGAAGTTGGATATACAGGTATTAAATGAGAAGAACAATCCCATCCTGAACCGAAGGGAGATTGTTTTCAAGGTTATTCACGATGAAGCCACACCATCCCGAAAGGTGGTCGTGGAGAGGCTCGCAGCCACACAGAACTCGAAGGTTGGCCTGGTCTATGTCGATAGCCTGAAGACTGAGTTTGGAAAGCGCGAGACAATCGGATACGCCAAGATCTACGAGACTGCCGAGAGGGCAAAACAGATCGAGAGAGATCACATCATCGAGCGCAATACATTTGCCAAGCCAAAAGAGGCAACTCCGGAGGCAAGCTAGATGGCAGCTAAGAAGGGTGCCAAGAAGGGCGAGGTCAAGGGTGTCTCCAAATACTATGAACTGTCCGGAAACGCCATCAAGTCCAAGAAATCGGTATGTCCCAGGTGCGGCAACGGCGTATTCCTGGCAAGCCACGCAGACAGGCAGAGCTGCGGCAAGTGCGGCTACACTGAGTTCAAGAAATAGACCTGGACGTCGGGTCTCATTCTTGGACCTGATTTTACCATTTTCTCTTCAAGTCCGCAGGGTACCTATTTAAGGGTGGAAAGCACAATTAGCAGCGGGTGTTTATTTGGCTGAATTTGCTTCATCTACTCTTATTGCCCTGCTGCTAGCTTTTGTCATATTGTCTCAGGCCATTAAGATAGTTAGAGAGTATGAGCGTGTGGTGATATTTCGTCTTGGACGCTTTTCAGGTGTGAAGGGTCCTGGCATATTCCTCATCATCCCTATCATCGATCGAGTCATACTCCTGGACCTGAGAGTCTTTACAATCGATGTGGCCAAGCAGGTGGTCATCACCAAGGACAATGTGAGCGTAGAGGTGGACGCGGTCATCTATTACCGGGTGATCGATCCGTCCCGAGCAGTGATTCAGGTTGAGAATTACAAGCTCGCCACATCTCTCCTGGCCCAGACCACATTGAGAGATGTTTTGGGCCAGATTGAGCTTGATGATCTGCTCTCCAAGCGGGACGAACTGAACAAGAAGCTCCAGGAGATCCTGGACAAGCACACAGACCCCTGGGGAATCAAGGTGACTGCCGTTACCCTCAGGGATGTGTCCTTGCCTGAGTCTATGAGAAGAGCAATAGCCAAACAGGCCGAGTCTGAGAGAGAGAAGAGGTCGCGCATCATCCTGGCCGATGGTGAGTTCCAGGCCTCCAAGACCATGACAGACGCTGCCAGGCTTTACGAAGAGGTCCCTGCGGCACTCAAGCTGCGCGAGCTGCAGACACTCGTCGATATCGCCAGGGAGAAGACCCTGATCGTCGTCACGCCGAGCGGTGACATGGGGACGGGATCTACAGCAGGCCTGACTGCCGCCCTTAACCGCGAGATGACAGAGAGAGAGACCATCAGGAAGGAAGATGCTCGAAAGGATGCTCTGAGAGAAGCGGCCGATGAGTCCGCCAGAATGAGGAGATGATCTCTCGTGGAGATATGCCGGTCAGATCCGAGAGCCGTGGGAAGAGGGTGCCGGCGTTCTCCCTGTAAAAATTGGAAAGCCGCGCATGACATTCATTCGCCGCTGCATCTTTTTTTTATTCTCTGTCTCGTTCTCACGCTGTCTGCGCTACCCCTCGCTTCTGCAGATAGCACTTCTGCCAACAGCTCCGGCCCGGTTCTGGCTGTAGAGCTGGAGGGGCCCATCACCCCGGCCAGCGATGACATCGTGGCTGCAGCCCTGGAGGAGGCAACGAGGATCGATGCCGCTGCATTGATGCTTCTTTTGGACACGCCAGGAGGAGGCCTCACTGAGACCTACGAGATTCTCAAGCTCATGGAGGAGTCCGAGGTTCCCGTAATAGGCTACGTCCATCCTCAGGGAGCTGCCGCATGGTCGGCGGGTACACTCATCCTGATCGCATCTGATCTGGCTGCCATGGCACCGCACTGCATCATCGGCTCGGCCCAGCCGGTGCAGCTCTCAATTTCAGGCGAGACCAAGCCCATCAATGACAGCAAGACCACGAATGCAATAGTGGCCCTGATCGGGGAGAAGGCAAGATCCAAAGGGCGAAATGAGACCGCGGCGAGACAGTTCGTGCTCACTAACCTCAACCTCAATGCCGAAGAGGCAAAAGAGTACGGCGTGATCGAGTACATTGCAGCGTCACCAGAGGACCTTCTCCACCAGATCAACGGCATCCGGGCCAAGAATGTCACACTAAAGACCGAGTCATCCGATGTACTGTACTTCGAGATGCCACCAAACCTGTGGCTTTTAAAGATGCTCTCGGACCCAACAATTGCAGGTCTGCTCATGCTTGTGGGCCTTTATGCTCTGGTCTTTGGCCTCTCAAGCCCAGGCATAGGCTCGGAGGCGTTGGGCGTCGTAGCCCTGGCATTGGGCCTGATTGGCCTCGGATTTAACGTGAACACCGGAGCGATATTTCTATTGCTTCTGGGCCTCGGCCTCATTCTTGCAGAGCTGCACAGCCATTCATTCGGAATCCTGGCTGTGGCTGGGCTCGCCTGCGTGATCGTGGGAAGCATCCTATTTGTCCCCACGGGCTTTCCTGAGTGGTATGTGCCCGGAGGATACCAGAGATCGATGGCATTAGCAATCATCCTGCCCTCGCTGATCTTGGGCGCGTTCCTGGCTTTTGCCATCTACAAGATCGCACTCGCTCGATTTGCGCCTCCGGCTTCAGGCAGGCTGGTTGGCGAGATGGCAGAGGCCATAGATCGGCTGGACCCGGAGGGATACGTGCTCTTCCAGGGAGAGTACTGGCTCGCGGAGGCTGAGCAGACTGTGGAGAAAGGAGAGAATGTGATCATAATGGCCAAGGACAGAGAGAGGCTGCGAGTGAAAAGACTCGTTGCCTCGTGATATTCTATCGTTCATCTTGTCGCGGTTTCCTCGACCTCAGACCCCATCCGCTAGGAGCACGTTCAGGAATCAGGCACTTCCTTCCCTGGCCGATGAGGTCCAGCCGCCCGGCCATCAGCAGCCCCTCTTTGACAAAATCATAGTTCCTGGGATCTCTGTACTGCAACATAGCCCGCTGAATCTTCTTCTCCCGGCCTTTGGGCACATGTACAGGCATCAGTGTGAATGGGTCAAGGCCGGTGTGATACATCGCAGTGGAGACTGTCATTGGGGTAGGAGTAAAATCCTGGACCTGCTCGGTGTACAGAGCATTGTCACGCAGGTACAGGGCCAGCTCTACCATATCCCGGACAGTGCAGCCGGGATGCCCGGACATGAGATAGGGAAGGATGTACTGCTCGCGCCCAACTGCCCGTGTGACGGCAGAGAACCGATCCCGAAAGGCATCAAGAACCTCGCGTGGGGGTTTGTGCATGCATTCCGTGACCGGGCGAGAGATGTGCTCAGGAGCGATCTTGAGATGGCCTGAGACATGGTATCGACACAGCTCCTCCAGATAAGGAGAATTGTCGGCCATGATCAGGTCATGCCTGATCCCGGAGCCTATGAAGACCCTTTTTACTCCGGGAATTCTTCGGATCCGGCGCAGGAGGTCCACCTGACGGGAATGATCTTTGTTCAACGTCGGACAGTCTGCAGAGCAGAGTTTATCCGGGCACGCTCCATGCTTCCAGCGCGGGCAGGAGAGGGAGTACATGTTGGCAGTCGGCCCGCCCACATCGGATATGATTCCTTTGAAGCCCTTTATTCTCGTGAGCCTGGCGGCCTCGCGCAGGATGGAGTCAGCGCTTCTGCTCTGGACGATCCTGCCCTGATGGTGGGTGAGAGCACAAAATGAGCAGGATCCGAAGCATCCCCGGTGGCTGGTGATTGAGAAGCGCACAGGCTCTAAAGCCGGTACAGGCTCGCGGTAGGATGGATGAGCAGCTCTCGAAAAAGGCAATTCGTAGATTCTGTCCAGCTCAGCGGTGCGAAGAGGCCGGGCCGGGGGGTTCTGAATGATGACCGTTTTTGGATGAGGCTGGACAACTGCCCGACCGTGAAAGGGATCCTGCTCATGATAATGCAGGGCGAAGGCCTGAGCGTACGCCCTCCTGTCAGCCGAGACCTCGGAAAAGCCAGGGATGATCCTGCAGTCAAGGAGCGTTTCATCCCGTTTCTTCCAGGAAGCGACCTCCTCCTTGACAGTCGTTCCGGCAACATCCCGGATCTCCTCGATCCTCTCGCCCTTCTCCATGCGCAGGGCCACCTCTCGAAGGGGGTTTTCGCCCATGCCGTAGATTATCATGTTAGCAGGCGCGTCCGCCAGAATGGATTGCCGGACAGAGTCCGACCAGTAGTCGTAATGAGCAAACCGGCGCAGGCTGGCCTCGATGCCGCCTAAGACAATGGGCACGCCTGGAAAGAGAGCATGAACGCGGTTGGTGTAAACGATGGCCGCTCTGTCCGGTCTCTTAAGGGCTCCTCCTGCAGAGTAGACATCGCTATTTCGCCTCTTCAAGTTGGGTGTCAGGTTGTTGACCATAGAGTCCACGTTTCCAGAGGATATGCCGAAGAAGAGGCTGGGTCGGCCCAGACGGAGAAAGTCCTCATCCTTCTTCCAGTCAGGCTGAGCGATGATGCCCACGCTGTAGCCGGCATCCCAGAGCACCCGACCGATGAGGGCTGCGGCAAAAGACGGATGATCGACATAAGCATCTCCGCTGATGAGGATGACATCGAACTGATCTATCCCCAGCTCTTTCGCCTCCTTCATGGACATGGGCAAAAACGAGGGCTGCTCAATCATCTGAACATATGTTAAAAGGCTCTCGTCATAAAGCCTTCCCAGGATGATAGGACAAGGGAAAGAAGACATTCAATTATGCAAACTTGGGTAAGTTTTAAAAATTAGAAGCTGAATAGTAATGCTAGGGAAGGGCAATGAAGCATACAGCGAAGCATTTGGCAGTGCTGGCAATGGCGGTCATCATTTTTACATCATGGACAGAGGCGGCGGTGATAGAAGTCAAGTCGGGAGAGAGCATCCAGGCCGCTGTAAATCTGGCAAGTCCTGGAGACACCATATCTGTTCAGAGTGGGGTATTCAAAGAGAGCCTGAACGTGACCAAGCCCATAGCTCTGAAGGGCATTGGCCGGCCTCAGATCGATGCAGGGGCGACGGGCAGCGGAATAACTCTCTTTGCAGACGGGTCAAGCATAACGGGTTTTGATATCAGAACCACGAGGCGCACAGGCATTTATGTCATTTCAGATAATAATATTATTGAAAACAATACCATTAGCAGCTGCCTGGACGGCATTCGTCTCGATCGGGCACAAGCCAACCAGATTGCCGCAAACGACATCAATAACAACACCAACGGCATATTTCTTTATGCATCAAACGCAAACACAATTGCACACAATAATATCCGGGACAACAACATCAATGAGGAGAGCGATTGCGGAATCGCGCTCGCCTATTCCGGGGACAACATCATCCAGTACAACGATCTGACGGACAACGGCGACTCATCCCTCTCCCTGCGATCGTCTGAGAACAACACCCTTTGGGGAAATATCATCAGCAATAACGACTGGTACGGCATATCACTGTCCGAATCCAGCAACAAAAATCGAATCGAGATGAACAATGCCGTCGGAAACGGTCGTGTACTCATATCACTGAATTGGTATCCGGAATGCCATCA
>Ga0074195_1001938_pt1 | contig 25692 bp, 20 predicted proteins | sample EPASupsiteHSE623_FD_64525 | JGI IMG/M metagenome (GOLD analysis project Ga0074195, IMG submission 64525) | Bioremediated contaminated groundwater from EPA Superfund site, New Mexico - Sample HSE6-23 | ecosystem: Environmental > Aquatic > Deep subsurface > Groundwater > Contaminated ... | reverse complement strand
GGTGTCGGCGGGCCGGATGGGTACGGGGGTCCAGGCGTCGGCCTCGGCGATGAGCGGCGCCACGGTCTCCACCAGGTGCAGGGTCTCCACCTGGGCCTTGAGGAGGGCACCGATGGTCTTGACCTCGTCGACGGTGATCAGGATGCGGGCGCCGGCGTTGCGCAGGATGCCCCGATGCCTCCGCAGGTGTTCCTCGATTTGAGTGGGCCGTGCCGGCGGATACAGCGGCACCGGGATGCCACCGGCGAGCAGGACCGCAAAGAAGGCGGCGAAATAGTCGAGCCCGGTGGGCAGCATGATGGCCACAGTCTGGCCGGGATCGAGCCCCTGGCGCTGGAGACCGGCCGCCAGTTTCCGGGCGGACTCGGCAAGCGCCCCGAAGGTCAGGGGAAGGCTCTTCTCCGCCTGGGGTTCGAAGAGCAGATGGATCCGATCGGGATGAGTGCGGAGATGGTGGTCGAGCACAGCCACCAGGGTGGTGGCCTCCCGGGGGGCGAGATCGAGGTCGTCTTCCTGGGTGGTCGGAGCAACGGCCGCCGTCGGCTGGGCAGCGGGTGCGGCGGTCCCCGCCGCGAGGTGACGGAGGAGATCGCGGGGGCTTTCCGCCACGACCAGGGCCTGCTCGGACAAACGCAGGCCACATTCCCTCTCCAGGCGGACCAGCAACTCCATCCTGGCCAGACTGTTCAGACCCAGATCGCGGTCCAGGGAGCTGTCCAGGGTCAGGTGCAGACTGCGGCCAGCCTGGGGATGGAGTTCGTCCACCAGTTCCCTGATGAGGCGGAGGAGTACTTCCTGCCGATCGGGCTGGTTCGATGGGGTCGGTTCGTTCGCGGAACGCATCGGCCCTCCGGAGTGTGGCGGTTGGCGGGGGGCCGACAGAGGGCCCTGTTTTCATCCCACTCTACCATGGTTTGGGGCCGCTGTTAACCCCGAGGTCACCCTCTGCGGCCAAATGCCCTGAATCGGTGAAAGACCTGTCGCCGATCAAACTTTTCGCGAAAACTGTTACCTGTTTTTTATCGAGCCCAGCTTAGATGCCATTGGGAAGTTTGTCCCTCATCATCTTTTTTCTATCGATTGCCTGACCATCGACTATAAAGGTGCCGTCACCAACGGCATGGAGCATTCTCTTCTCGGCGCGTGTATTGTCAAAATATGCCGCAATGCCTTGAAGGACAACGATGTTATATGGCCTCACAATATCCACCACTTTGCACTCGATATTTGCGAGGCACTCCTTGATGACTGGCGCGCGCACATGCTTGGCTGGCAGGCGAGTGAGGTGAAACTTCGAGAACTTATCCGTATCGGCTCCCGAACATGTGCCCACGCCAACAACGGTGTCAATCAAGTCCACCGTTGGAATTGCAAGGACACATTCCTTAAATTCCTGTAGGGCAGTGAAGGAATAATTCCATGACCCGGTCGTAATGGCGAACTCGGCGGAGAAATCCAGGACCATGGTCCACGAGATGGTCATTACGTTATCTTGGTTGCCGTTATTTGTCGTCACCAAGACCACCGGCCCCGGTTCTATGAGCGTAAACGTCCTGCTCAGTTGCATGCTTTCCATGGCCTTGCCATCCGGGTATCAAAGTGAACGTCTTTCGAGCCTTTTGCGGAATGCAAAAAGTATTGAGCGCATCTCGCTCGCATCTTGGAAAGTCAAGGCGATTGTTTTGTCATTTCAAGCGCATGCGAGAAATCTTAGCCTCAAATGCAATGAGATTTCTCCCTTGATCGAAAGGACGGAACCCATACCCGTTCATCTTGCAAAAGGCTTGCGATGCCATCGCAATGCACAGTTCTACATTCCGGCAAGGGCGACGTATTTCACCTCAAGATACTCATCCAGCCCTTCCTTGGCCCCCTCGCGGCCCAATCCAGATTGCTTGATACCGCCAAAGGGCGCCACCTCCGTTGAGAGCAATCCGCTGTTCACACAAACCATCCCGGCCTCGATTGCTTCGGCAACGCGTAAGATTCGCCCGATATCGCGGGCATAAAAATAGGCGGCCAGCCCGAATTCGCTCGCGTTGGCCATAGCGATGGCCTCTTGTTCGCTCGTGAAGCGAAACAAGGGGGCAACCGGGCCAAACGTCTCCTCGCGGGCCACTTTCATCTGCTGGGTCACATCGGTGAGGATGGTCGGCTCGAAAAAGAGTCCGCCACGGCTATGGGAACTGCCGCCGGTCACAATTCTCGCCCCGCCGGCAAGGGCATCGGCTATGTGCTCCTGCACTTTGGCGAGGGCCGCCGGATCGATCAAGGGGCCGATCATCACCTCCGGCTCCGTGCCCGCGCCCACCTTGAAGGTTCGGACCTTGGCGGCCAGCTTTTCGGCAAAGAGATCGTAGACACCGTCCTGCACATAGATCCGATTGGCGCACACGCAGGTTTGTCCGGCGTTCCGGTATTTCGAGGCCAGGGCGCCGTCGACCGCCGCATCGAGATCGGCATCGTCAAAGACGATGAAGGGGGCATTGCCTCCCAGTTCCAGGGACAATTTCTTGATGGTGTCGGCCGATTGCCGCATCAGGAGTCGCCCGACTTCGGTGGAGCCGGTGAAGGACAATTTACGCACCAGGGGGCTGGCGCAGAGCACACGACCCACCTCGGCCACCTGGGGACCGTCGCAGGTGATCAGGTTGAAGACCCCAGGCGGGAGGCCGGCCTGTTCGCCGAGCATGGCCAGAGCAAGGGCGGTAAGCGGGGTTGCCTCGGCGGGCTTGCACACCACGGTGCAACCTGCGGCCAAGGCGGGCGCCACTTTGCGGGTGATCATGGCCAGGGGGAAGTTCCACGGGGTGATGGCGGCGCACACGCCGATCGGCTGCTTGAGGGTCAGCAGCATGCGATCGTTTTGATTGCTAGGAATCACACTGCCGTAGGCGCGCCGAGCCTCTTCGGCGAACCATTCGACAAAGGAGGCGCCGTAATTGACCTCGCCCCGCGCCTCGGCCAGGGGTTTTCCCTGCTCGGCGGTGATGAGTTGCGCCAGATCATCGCCATGGGCCAGGATCAGTTCAAACCAGCGTTTGAGAACGGTTGCGCGCGCCTTGGCGGTCAGGGAGCGCCAGGCCGGCCAGGCTGCATTGGCCGCCGAGATTGCCAGCTCCGTCTCGGCGGCACCCATGGCCGCGACTTCGGCGAGCACTTCGCCGGTGGCAGGGTTGGTCACCGGGTAGACGCCGCGATCCTGCGCCGGTTTCCAGCGGCCATCGATGTACCCCTGGTTTCTGAGCAAGGTTTGGTCGGTGAGCGGAATGGGCATGGCGACACCTCCTTTGGGCACGTATGCCGTATGTTGTCAATCAGCCACGATCGGTGGCAAGAATCTCCTGCGTCAGGTTGTCGACGACCACCGGGGTTTCCAGGAAGGAAAGGCTGGGCTCGGAGCCGTACTTGGACCGGACAAAGGCCTTCCATTCCTCGGTATAGACCTGCTCCGCATCCTGCCTGGATTGCCAGAGATAGATGCCGCCGGCCTCGGCGCCGTCGGAAGCGACAAAATAATATTTTCGGATCAGGCCGGGCATGCCGAGATATTTCGGCGCGGTGCCGAGAAAAATTTCTTTGGCTTGGGTGGTGGAAATCGGTTGCGGGAGTTTGAATCGAACAAGTACCGTGATCATCGTTGGCTCCATTGGCATGGGTCAGAGAACAGGGGGATTTTCCCTCTCCACGCATACATAGCACGACACAAAAGAGAAGCAAATACATTCCATGACCACAACCCGATTGATAGTCGCAGGCAGCCTGATCGACGGCAGCGGTGCCGCAGCCCGGCGCCAGGTTTTCCTGGCCGTCGAGCAAGGCATCATCACTGCGGTCGGGCAGACTGCGGACCTGCCCTACCCCGCCAATGCAGTCATCGACGACCTTTCGCATTGCACCATCGTCCCGGCACTGGTGGATTGTAGTGTTGCCCTGGCGAGATCGCCCGCGCTGGACCCGCGGATGCAAAACAGTGAACAAAACGACAGCGGTGCGGCAACCCTCCTGATCGAACGGCACCTCGCCTATTGCCATGCCCACGGTGTCCTGGGGGTAGCCGACAGTAGCGCACCGGCAGGCTTGATGCAACGTTCCGCTGCCGAAACCGGGTCACGGCTGCCGGTCATCGTTCGTTCTGCCCGACAATACCAGGGCGGGGATGGGATGCCCAACGATTGCGGCCGGAACGGTTTTCTCAGGATCGCCAATTGCGCCGATATCGATTCGATGGAGCCTGCCTCGACCGGAATCGACGCGGCAGAACTTCGTCGCATCTTGTCGCACCCTTGGCAAGGCAAAAAGGTGGTCGTCGCCAACGGCCCGCAGGCGGTGGCCGAGGCGCTGGCAGCCGGGTGCGATGCTGTCGAGCAGGGCTACGGCATGGGCGAGGAGAATCTGCGAACTATGGCGGCGCGGCAGGTGTTGTGGATTCCCAATGTGCTGCGGGCCAAGAACGGGTTGGATGGTTCAGCTTCCGGCGGAGAGGTGTGTTGTCGCTTTTCCCTGCGCTTTGTTGCGCCCGGAAAACCGATTCCCGGCGCGGAGGCTTACTGGAAAGCGGTACTCGCCGAACAGTTGGCGCAGCTGCGGCTGGCCCGTTCCCTGGGCGTGCCGACCGCCATCGGAACCGGCGCCGGAGGCGCGGGCATCCTCCATGGCGAGTCGATGGTCGAGGAAATGAAGCTCTTTATCAAGGCCGGTTATTCCTTGGAGGAAGCGCTCCATTGCGCTTCGGAAGTTGGGGCCCGCTTCTTCGCTATGGAAGGGCTCGGGGCGTTGACGGTCGGACGACACGCCACCTTCCTGGTCACCAGGGGGACGCCGCAGCAACTGCCGAGAAAACTCTCCTACCTGGAGAATATCTACCATGACGGCGTCCCAAGCGGAGCGTATCGCAAAAATCCGGTGAAGGTAGGGGGTAAGGGCTGATACCGCCAAGGAGATGTTGATTGTGCCGAATCTGCCCAAGAGTCATGACTGACTGGAGAAATATGAACTCAGCATAAATCGTGGCCTGATCCGATTTTTCACTCCTACTTAAAAAACTATCGATATGTCGCTGACGAAAGTTTAACTTCTACGTCCTTATGACCACATTGATAGAGAAATCTTTCTACCTCGTGCACAGGCGTAATGTTCTTAGGCCCAATATGGACTTCTTTAATTGGTTTCATTGTACCAAGTTTTACCAAATGGACTTCCCTAAAAGGTATCAATCTATTCCTAGCGACCCTATAGGTAGCAGTTGCCAATTCCAAGTTTTGATTGCTAAACTCAAAGTTTCTCATCAAATTTGAAATTAGACGACACTCATGCTCCTCTTCAAACGCTTTACTTTTGAGACAATAAATTTTCGGTAAGATCTCAAAGGCTATATTTATGAAAAATTCCCAATTTTGTGATAGGAACTTTACAGTTCTCATCTTTTCGTCATTCGGCATGAAAGGTTGTGGCTCCTTTAAACCACCAGAATCAATGAAAGTTTTGATACTATTAAAAGCTGGTTTCAACGCTTCCTCATGCTCACTTGGTTCATAAATAGCATCAAATAGTTTAAAGTGAGGATTTTTCTGTGACCTTTTTTCCGATAGTGTTTTTATATATGATTTGGAGAAACCTATCGAAAAACCTTGTCCATCATCCGCATATCCACGCCATTGACTCAACAAGTCTGGTTTTTGCGAAAGACAAAATCCGAGGCCGTCAAACATTTTTTCGGTCGTATGAATGATTCGCTGAACGTTGGCAATATCGTTGCAGGCATTGATATCAGATTGCTTAAGCAGTCGATCAAATGCATCTCTTGTAAGCTTACCTTCCATGTAGTCATTTGACAGCGATAGAGAGGAAAGCCAGATTAAGTTATTCTTGATAATCGAAGCAAACGCCGATACAGAGCAGTAATGGTATAAAGTATCATCTCTCATGTCGTTCTGGTGTGTACAACAAGTTATCATCCGGTTTCTGGTTATCATTCACTGTTTTCAGCCAGATTGTCATAAAATTGGTGTATTGGGGCTATAGCTAACTGGATATCAAGCAAATTTGAGAGATAGCCAGAAACCGGATGCCATTCCGGTGAGTCAAACGCATGAGCTTGTTTGGTATATTGGGAATGATTAAATGTCCCGATGGTCAACACTTTTCCAATAAGTTGCAATTAACAGGACATATCTTGACCTAAATCCCCTTTTCGTCCTTTACCTTTGCAAGTAACTCTGCCAGGCCCTTCCTGGTGAGGGGTTTCATGATGAATCCCCTAATACCGGCTTGTTTTGCATCCTCTTCATCGACGAGACTGCTATACCCCGTGCAGAGAATGATCGGTAAGTTTGGTTTAATTTGCAGGGCATTACGAGCAAGATCAATCCCCGTCATTTTCGGCATGGTTTGATCGGTAACGAGAATATCATATGCATCGGGATGCTCCTGAAGGAGAGATAAAGCCATCGTGCTATCTGTACACTCTGTGACATGATAACCGAGCCGTTCAAGCATAGTTTTCCCTAATTCAGCCAACATCTCCTCATCGTCAACAATGAGCACATGCTCTTTTCCCGTTGGAACGACATCGGTTGATACAGTTGAGGTGGTAACGACATCCGATAGAGAAGCAGGCAAGAAGACACGGAAAACAGCTCCCTGGCCAAGAGTGCTTTCGCACGTGACAAACCCACCTAAAGATGTGGCAATACCATGGACAATGGCAAGCCCCATACCAGTGCCCTTGCCGACTTCTTTCGTGGTAAAGTAGGGATCAAAAATCCTGTCGCGAATTTCATTAGGGATACCCGGTCCTGTATCGCTAATAGAAAGGACGACAAATTTTCCGGGCTTGACGTCTGGATACGGCTGAATATCTTGAGCGGCCAGTTCTCGATTCTCAAGAGTGATGCTCAGAATACCACCCGTATGCTCCATAGCATGAAACGCGTTGGTACACAGGTTCATTACAATCTGATGGATCTGCGTTGGATCACCAATAATGGTATGTACGGAGGGTGCAAGTTGTTGGGTAATCGTGATAGTCGAGGGTAAACTGGGGCGAAGCAACTTGATTGCTTCTTTTATAATAAATCCCGGATTTATGGGTACTGGTTCAGAGGCTGTTTGACGACTAAACGCGAGAATCTGTTTGACGAGACCCGCTGCACGATTTCCTGCCTCTATCACTCTCTCCAATTCTCTTGAGGCTTTTGACCCCGGCTCGCTATCTTCCTTGGCCATTTCGGCATAGCCAAGTATTGCACTGAGAATATTATTGAAATCGTGCGCAATCCCACCAGCCAAGGTGCCAATGGCTTCCATCTTTTGTGCCTGGCGAACCTGATCCTCAAGCCTCATTTTTTCGGTAATGTCTTCAAAGCTCTCAATTCCACCAATGATTTGCCCCAAACCATCCACCAGATAATCGATGTTTTTAGAGGCAGTCATTTCTGTGCCGTCTTTGCGGATAATCGTGCACGTTATCCCTTCAGCCGGCACCTCCCCTGCATCCCTCAATCTGCAGGTGGAGCAGCAACTTCCGCCGCTGAACAACAGACACTCTTTACCGAGCACCTCGCTTGCCAAATACCCTGTCAGCTGCTCAGCCTTTCTGTTCCAGATGATGACGCGACGTTCCAGATCAACGGCGAAAAGCGCGCTTGGCATCAAGCGGTACACCCGTTCCGCCTGCTCTTTGGCCGCCTTTAGCTCAATCGTCCGCGAGGCTACGTTCTCCTCCATACATTCGTAGGATTGCTTCAATTCCCGAAACTTTCTCCGCAGTGAATCGGCAACTTCCCTAAAATTTTCATTGAGGGTCTTCACCTCCCCCAGTCTGGTCTTGGGCCAGTCGATCGGCTTGTCCGCCGCAACCGTTTCTGCCAAACCGGTGGTGATATTGGCGAGTTGCAGGATAGACCTACTGAATATCTTGCTGATGAGTAATGAAGCCGCCAGCGCGACAAGGCAAAAGAGAAGAAGATACGCCAGAGATTGTGTCTGCTGTTGCAACAGTATCGTTTGGTATGGGGCGAATGGAATCTCCACTACCCACCGCCAGCCGAACAGCTCATCCGGTGGTGATTCATAGCGATACCAGGATTGCTGTACCCGCCGCCATAAGGTTACATAGGAGGGCATCGGCGGAAGCACATGCACCACTCCATCGCGGGCCGGTCTTGCTTCAAGGTCGCCTTTGTTTCCTCCTATGCTCTCTGAATTGCCAGAGAAAATCACCTTGTTCTCAGGGTCGAGCAGAGTAGCCCGAATATGCGATTTACCCTGTTGCTGAATTTCGAAATGCTCTCTCACATACTTCAGGCTCAAACGACATACTCCGCCATCATATGGGCGATACAGGAAAATGGCATCATCTACCAGACCAGCCCAGTTGGTGTTTGTTGCTTCTGAAAATCGTTGAGGCAATTCGGTAGGGGAGTCGGATACGCTGTAACGCCTGGTGACACCTGAAGTTTGATCAAAAGCCCATAAGCCAGTTACACCGCTGCTTGCCAGCAGCGGTTCCGACAAGGCTCCAACACCCTGCTGCCTAAGCAGCTGCAGAGGCCAATCCAGCAGCAGGTGAATGTTCTGCCGATATATGTCCGATATTTCCAACAAGCGGTCGACGATGTTGTCTTCATGGCGTTTCATAATCGCCCTGCCGTTAATTACCATGGCCAGAAGAGCCGGAAAGACAACCAGCGCCATCATGATGGAGAAGATCGCCTTTTGCATGGTGACAACGGGATATTCGGATTCTGAACCGGAAAATCTGGAGAGAGGCGTATATTGCAGGATTATGGTGGCTATCAGCGAGTTCGTAATCCCGATCACCCAAAACATGAGAGCTGCGGGCAATGTGCCGACCATCGGCAACTCCATGACGAATGTGAAGAAAAACCAGAGTAGCGGAATACCGGCAACCGGCCAATAGAGAGTGTTGAGCAGGACCAGATTGCGGACAGCGGTAAACTTAAAGAAAAGGCCAATGAAGAGTGGTTCCGCAGTCAGCCAAACCATTGCGTAGGGGTGCCCGAACAGTACATAGGTCCAACTCCCTGCAATCAGACCAGAAAGCGTCCCCCAGCCGGTGCCGTAAAGGCGCACCACCAGAAGAACGGCGATGCTGCCCAAAAGGTAATTAAAGCCCATGAAAAGGCGCGGCGCGAAAATATTCAAAACCAAGCCGCCAACCATCAGCAGAGGGAGGACAAGATATCTGCCTCTTGGCCCTCTGACGGGACTCTGCTCACTCTTTTTTTCCATAGCCGATCTTCCCCCCTGCAACAGCTGCCTTACCCACCTGGTTTCCCGTTGTTTTCGATCAGCCTGTGCTTACCTGATATCATAACACTGATACTACGATAAGTTACACCACAAAAACGTAGATCGCACTCACAAGGAGCACGAGAATGTGCAGGCCATAATCATTTCTCTTCGGGATCATGCCCGCAAAGTCGCGGGTATCGGTAAGGACAGGTGCTCCAGAGACAACCCGAACTGTCTGCCGAAGGTGGGGACGACATCGCCGATATTGGCGAGGAAATAATCGAGGCGATAGGCCAACTCACCGGTAAAGGCGAACGGCACCAGGACTGGCCACGGAAAAGGGTGGCCATGATCGAGGCCCCGAGGAGGATGCTCGTGAGCAGCAGGGCGGTGCCGAGCGACCACTGCTTCATCTCGGTCACCGATTCGACCCAGATGATCAGGGCAAAGGAGGTGCAATGCTTGGTCAGGAAAAAGGGAGGTTCGCGATTGAGACTCAGCCCCTATGCCTGCAGGATGCGGCCGACACCGGGGAATCTCTTTGATGCGTTTAAAGAGTGGCATGGCCATACTTTTCCCATCGGGGTGCACAGGGGCCATCATGTTTCAAAACGGTGGAATCACTGACGGTGAAACCACCCTTTTTCATTTCTCTTGTCGTTGTTCCAAGTTGCATTCGAGTTGACTCTTTAGATCTGTCGAGCACAGCGAGAAATCTTGAGATTCCTCACATAGGGTCGGAATGACAAAAAAAAAGGAGTGGAGTCATGCGCAGCATATTGGCAAAAAAAGACATCATGAGTGTAAATGCGCATGAAAACCCCATGATCGTCAGAGGCAGGTGCAGGCGAAAGATCCGTATGCTTCAAGGGCAGTTTCCTTGTCGATTGTGCGGACCTCGCAAGCACTCACCTCGGTCAATGATCCAAGGCGAAGTCGAAGACACCTCGGTTCTCTTTTCGGCCTAGCGATGCAGGTGGCCGTAGGGTGGCAGGGTCTGGATGCGGCGGTCGGTCCGGGCGCCACCGAGGGTAAAATGGTAGAGACTCTGGAAAGCGGTTCCATCGAGGCCGCAGACCTCATGGACGGCATCGTCGAAATAGCAGCCAATACCGGTTCCTCTGAGTCCCGCTGCCTCTGCTTCCAAATAGAGCACCTGGCCGATCATCCCCGCTTCCCAGAAAAGGCGGCGATAGAGCCAATCCCCTTCCGCAAGCGTCTGGTCGAATTCGGCCAGCATGCCCACACTCAACACACTGTCCCCGGCGATTTCCTGGTGGCAGCAAAGCGTGGTCGCCAACTGCCGGCAATCGCCGGTGAGCAGTCGATAGAGGGGAAGATGGCGAGGCCTCTGCTCCTCGGTCCAGGAGAAATCGGCGCGCATCAAGGGTCGGATTGCTTCCGCCACACCGCTGCGCCGTGGAAAAAACAACAGGCCCGGTGCAATACCTTCCACCCGGTGGAGAAACACGAGCAGATGCACCCTGGGCAGCGCCGGCCACGCATCGAAGGGCGGCAGGTCCGGTCGTGGCAGGGTGGCATCCAAGAGCCGCCACACCGTTTCCGCACTGGCAACGGTGACGCCGTCGAAGTCCTGGGCGCTGCGACGCTGGCGGATCACCGCGGCCGCCGCGGCCGAACCTATGGCCGTGACTGGGGGCGGCAGCTCGGCAGGAGGGGGTGTTGCCGTGTTGGTCCTCGGCTTGATTGTGGCCAGGTGGACCGCATCGATCACCGGCCAGCAATGCCGGTGGTGCGGACTGAGCACATTGGCCCGGCCATGCCAATGGCCGCAAGCCACCGCAGCCAGCAAGGGTTCGGGATCGACTCGTTGCTCCGGCTGCGGCCCGACCGCGCACACCAGCTCAGGCACTTCCGGTTCGGCTGCGCCAAAATCCTGGGCGCGATCCAAGCCGAACAGCGCGGCCACGTCGCCATCGCTCCACTCATCGAGCAGATGCACACGCCAGCCCAGCACCCCTGCGGCATAGCGCAACGCGGCCAGTGCGTGGCCGATATCGAGCTGACAGTAACGAAAGGCGCGCTCCCCGTATTTCCAGGCCTCCCGCCAGTGGATGGAACTCAACCCCACCAGCACCCCGGCATGGGGCAAGGCTGCCGCGCAGCGCTGCTCCAGGAGATGGTCGCGGCAGGCATAATGATGGATGCCGTCGGCGATACCGGGTACGCCGGAAAGGGCAAGGGTGCATTCGGTGGGGTGGAGGTTGCCACTGGAGGGATTGCAGCGCAGGGCCCAGCGGTCGCCGCCCCAGGATTTCCAGGCGGAGAGACCGAAGGAGAGTTCAAGCAACACCGCCACGCTCTCCAGACAGATTGGTTCTGGGGCAACACCACCAGCCCGGAACAGGTCTGCATAGCCTGCGGTGCGACAGTCGGTGGCCAGGGGCAGGAGCAATTCAGGGGCGCCGGCAAAACGACGAAACGGATCCGGTTGGGTGGCCCAATCCATCCCATCCGGCCCCAGGGCGTAACGATCGAGATGGTGTTTGCTACGCAGGTGATACTGTCGGGCGCTCGTTGGCTCCTCGCCGGAAGCGGATGGTCTTTGCCTCTCCATGCTCTCCCTCGACGGTTAGGGGTGCGTTATAAACAGGCCGCAAGCCGCTGCGTCCTCGCCGAGTCGGCAGGAGATGGCCAGCAGGGCCTGGTCCTCGGTGGAAAAGATATTGTGTTCGCCGACGAATGCATACAAGCCGGTGGCGCGCATGACATCGAGCACCTGCTTCTTCAGACCGGAGAAGACCACCTCCACCCCGGATTGGTGCAACTGGGCCACCAGGTTATGGAGCATCTCCTCGCCGGAAGAATCGATGGAGTTGATGCCGTCGCCCACCACCAGCAAAAACTTGGCCTCGCGGTGATCGGCCATGGCACCGAGCACCGCATCCTCGAAATGGGCAATGTTGGCGAAGTAGAGCGAACCGTCGAAGCGGATAGCCACCACCCGGGTCGAGGTGGCCAGGTGGGGGTGGTACTTTACATCCCGCAGGGTCCCGTCTTCATGCCGCCCGAGAATGGCGACGCGCGGGGCCATGGTCCGATAGAGATGATGGCCGATGGCCAGCAGCGCCCCTATCATGATTCCCTTGTCGAGGTGGGGTGCGGCCAGCAGGGTGACGGCAAAGGTGACCAGCGCCAGCAGGCCATCGGCCCGGCTGGCCTTCCAGATATGCCGAAAGGCCTTGGGAGTGACCAGCCCGGTCACCGCGAGGACGATAATCACCGCCAGGACCGCCTTGGGCAGGTGGTGAATAAGCGGAGTGAGAAACAACAGGGTCAGGGCCACGAAGAAGCCATTGCAGACCATGGCGAGTCCGGTTTGCGCCCCGGCCTGCAGGTTGATGGCCGAGCCGGTGAACGAACCGCAGGCTGGATAGGCCTGGAAAAAAGAACCGCCGATGTTGGCCAGGCCCTGGCCGATCAGTTCCTGATTGGGATCGACACGTTGCTTGGCCTTGCCCGCCATGGCCTTGGCCATGGAAATCGACTCCATGAAGGCCACCAGGGCGATGACCAGGGCGGCGCTCGTCAACTGGAGCACACCGTCGAGGCTGATCGTGGGCAAACGAAAAGTCGGCAAGCCTGCCGGGATGGCACCCACCACATCGCCGCCGCCGCTCAGTTTCAATTTTCCCTGCTCGATTTGCTTGATGTGCCATTTGCGGCTATCGGTCTCGACCCCCGCCGGGGAAGCGCCCCTCTGGTAGAGTAGGGCAGGATGTCCTTCCAGGGGAATGGCCCGGACGAAATAGAGCTTGCGGATGCTCCGCATCCGATTGCGATTCTCCTGCTCGGCGGCTTTGATATCGAGATCGAGCAGTTCCAGGCGATAGCGCAAGTCGGCTGCCGCACGCGAGTTGTGCTCTTTCTCCGCCTGCCGCAGCCGGACCGAAAGGCTGGCCAGCCCGCTGCTCATCTCCTCGATACGCTGAGCCGTGGCCCCGTAGCTCTCGATCATCCCCTTGGCCTCGGGGGTTGCGATATCGCCGATCCTGCCAATAGCCGTATGCTCGAACCCGGTGAGGAAGCTGACCACGGTGGTGAGGGCCACCACCACCAAGACACCGGGCTTGGCGAGAAACGACACCTTTTTGACCGCCAGCATCAGTCCCAGGCTGAAGATCGACATCGCCAGGGTGGGCAGGTGCGTCAAGGGGATGTAACCGAGCATCTCCCAGACATCCTTGAGAAAGAAATCGCTGCGTCCCTTGGGAATGCCGAGCAGCATGTCCAACTGGGAAAGGCCGATGATGATGGCCGCCGCGTTCATGAATCCGAGAATCACCGGGTGGGAGACGAAGTTGACCGCGCTGCCCAGCTTGACCGCCCCAAGAAAAAGTTGGATGCACCCCACCAGGAGAGTGAGCAACAGCACCAGGCCGACATAGTCCTCGGAGCCGGGCATGGCCATCGGTGCGACGGCAGCGGCGGTCATCAGGGAAAGGATGGCCACCGGCCCGGTGGCCAGTTGCCGGGACGAGCCCCACAACGCACCGACAATGGCCGGAACCAGGGCGGTGTACAGACCGAACTGCAACGGCAGGCCCGACAGCTGGGCATAGGCCATGGCCTTGGGCACCAGGATCAGGGCCCCGGTCATGCCGGCGATCAAATCGGCGCGAACGGTCAGCGGCGAGAGGGGAAACCAGGCGAGAAAGGGGAAGAAGCGCAAAACCAGCTTTGTTGTCATGCGTCGGTACCGATGGCTGCGATTGTAAAATGCGTTGGAGAGGAGCCAGCGCTCAGGCGGCATTAACCACCAACACCGCACAGTGGGCGCGGCCAATGACGTGTTCGGTCACCTGCCCTCCGAGCATCTTGCTCAGGCTGCGCCGGCCACGACTGCCGATGAGGATCATGTCCACCTGCCGGTCCTGGGCCACTTCGACGATCCGATCCACCGGTTTGCCCACCACCACCAGGGGCTCGCAGGGGACCGGCAACTGCTCGCGCACAGCCTGGTCGCAAACGGCTTTTGCCAGTTGCCGGGCTGCTTCGCAGTCCTTCTCCTGTTCGGCGACGGTCAGCACGGTGATCTTTTGGAGAGTGGTGCAGGTGCGCCCCAGGCTGAGCGCTTCCTTGGCCGCTTGCCGACTGTTGGGCGAATCGTTGAGCGCCAGAAGCACCTGGGTGCCGGTGATGATGAAATCCTTGGGCGCCACCAGCACCCGGGGGAATCCCTGGGCAATGACCTTGCCGGTCATCGAGCCGACGAGGAGAGCGAGACGGCCGGCCTTGCCGTGCCGGCCCATGAGAATCACGTCGGCCTCCCGCAAGCGGGCCTGTTCGACGATGGTGTTTTCCGGCTTGCTGGAGCCGACGACCACCACCTCAAGCTCCACGCCGCTGTCCTTGGCCATGGCCCGGATACGATCGAGGTACGGCGCCAACTGTTCCCTGCCCTGGCGGACGGCAAAATTGGCCGCACCGATGGATTCCGCCTGGACCGGCACTACATGGAGCACAATTACCTTGGCCCGGCAGGCCTGACCGAAAAAGATGGCTTCCTGTATCGCACCCTCGCTGAAAAGAGAACCGTCGATGGCGAGCAGCAAGGTTTTGGACTCGCCGAGCAGACTGGTGGCAAAACGTTCCATGGCAGCTCCTTGACAAGATGTTCTTTGTCGCAACCTACCATCGTTCCCCCACCAAGACAAGGACTCCCTTGTCGCGTCTAGGCCAACGACCAAGACCGATGATCGACGGCCGATCCGAACACGACAACCACCTCCCCCAATCGGTCGACGCCGGGCTCCGACCCGATTCGCAACGACCTTCTTATACCTTTTCTATCCATTTTCTATCATTCCTCGCTTCATTGGCAATGCCGGTTTTTTCTGTATACTATGCTGCATATCCTTCCTCCCTTTCCTGTGCAAGCGAAGGATCGGCAGGTTGCTCCCCTACTGGGAAGATGTCCTATCTTCTGGAGGCGCTCATGCTGTTTTCCCCCATCGGTAAAGATGTAGCGGCCATGGCGGTTCAGCCGCATCTGCTGGACTATGACAGCACCCGAACCGGGTTTTCCTGGGAGGCCGTGCGCCAGGAATTGGCTGGTCTGCCGGACGGCGGTCTGAACATCGCCCACGAGGCGGTGGACCGACATGCCTGCGGGCTCCTGCGCGACCGGGTGGCGATTCGCTTCCTGGGCAAGGACGGCGCCGTCACCCCGCTGAGTTATGGCGAACTGCAAGGCCAGAGCAATCGCTTTGCCCGCCTGCTCGGCCAGTTGGGGATTCTGCCGGGGGAACGGGTGTTCTGGCTCGCCGGCCGCAGCCTGCTGCTGTACGCGGCTTTCTTCGGCGCCCTGAAACATCGCGCCGTCTTCTGTCCGTTGTTTGCCGCCTTTGGCCCGGAACCCATTGCCCAGCGGCTGGAGCGCGGCAATGCCCGCGTCCTGGTCACCACCGAGCGGCAGTACAGCAAGAAGATCAAACCGCTGCTCGACCGATTGCCGGAACTGCGCCACGTCCTGTTGGTCGATGTGGATAGCGACCTCGACGAGCGGGTCCGCGCCCTGGCGCCACTGCTCCGCGACTGTTCCGATCGGTTCGTCATCCCGCCCACCGACCCGGAAGACAGGGCCATTCTCCATTTCACCAGCGGCACCACCGGCATGCCCAAGGGCGCGGTCCATGTCCACAACGCCGTGCTCACCCATTTCGCGACCGGCCGCTATGTCCTCGACCTCCACCCGGACGACATTTACTGGTGCACCGCAGACCCCGGCTGGGTGACCGGCACCTCCTACGGCATCGTCGCTCCCCTGCTCCACGGAGTTACCATCATTGTCGACGAGGCCGATTTCGATACCGAACGCTGGTACCGCATCCTCGAGGAGCAGCACGTCACGGTCTGGTACACGGCGCCCACCGCGATCCGCATGCTGATGCGCGCCCCGGATGCCCTCCGGCAACGCTTCTATCTCTCGCGCCTGCGTCTGGTGCACAGCGTCGGCGAGCCCCTCAATCCCGAGGCGGTACTCTGGGGGCAGCGGGTGCTCGGCCTGCCGATCCACGACAACTGGTGGCAGACCGAGACCGGCGGCATCATGATCGCCAACTACGCGGCCCTGGAGATCCGCCCCGGTTCCATGGGCAAGCCCCTGCCCGGCATCGAGGCCGCCATCGTCACCCGCCTGGAGGGGAACGGGATACGGATCGAAGGGCCGGAGCAGGAAGGCGAACTGGCCCTGCGGCGCGGCTGGCCCTCCATGTTTCGCGCCTATCTCCACGACGACGAGCGCTACCAAAAATGCTTTGTCGGCGATTGGTACCTGACCGGCGATCTCGCCCGGCGGGACACGGATGGCTACTACTGGTTCGTTGGCCGGGCCGACGACATCATCAAGACCGCCGGCCACATGGTCGGGCCGTTCGAGGTGGAGAGCAGTCTGATGGAGCATCCGGCGGTGGCCGAGGCCGGGGTGATCGGCAAGCCGGAGGCGACCATCGGCGAACTGGTGAAAGCCTTCGTCGTCCTCAAACCCGGATTCGTTGCCGACGAAGCCCTGCACCAGGAGCTGATCGGTTTCGGCCGAATGCGGCTCGGTTCGGCGGTGGCGCCCAAGGAGCTGGAATTCATCGACAACCTACCCAAGACCCGCAGCGGCAAGATCATGCGCCGCCTGCTCAAGGCCCGCGAATTGGGGTTGCCCATCGGCGACACCTCCACCCTGGAAGGGAGCGAATCATGAAGGGACTCGACAAGGATCATGCCATCCGGCAGTTGCGACAGATGCTCCTCATCCGCCGCTTCGAGGAAAAATCGGCCGAAATGTACAGTGCGATGAAGATTCGCGGTTTTCTCCACCTCTATATCGGCGAGGAGGCGGTAGCCGTGGGGGTGATGGCGGCGCTCGGCCCAGAGGACGCGGTGGTGGCCACCTACCGCGAGCACGGACAGGCGCTGGCGCGCGGCATGAGCGCGAACTCGATCATGGCCGAGATGTACGGCAAGGTCGAGGGCTGCTGCCGGGGCCGGGGCGGCTCGATGCATCTCTTCGACGCGGCCACCCGCTTCTACGGCGGCAACGCCATTGTCGGCGGCGGCCTGCCGCTCGCCGTGGGCTTGGCCCTGGCCGATAGCATGCAGGATCGCAAACGGGTCACCAGCTGCTTTTTTGGCGACGGCGCGGTAGCCGAGGGCGATTTCCACGAAGCCATGAACCTGGCCGCCCTGTGGAAGCTGCCGGTGCTCTTTGTCTGCGAGAACAACCTCTACGCCATGGGCACCGCCCTGCGCTACACCGAGGCCAACCAGGACATCGCCGCCAAGGGTGCGGCCTACGGCATGGCCGCAGCCGCGGTGGACGGCATGGATGTGGTGGCGGTGGAGGCCGCGGCCCGCGTGGCTGTCGACCACATCCAGGCAGGCAAGGGGCCCTATCTGCTCGAATGCCGGACCTACCGCTTCCGACCGCATTCGATGTTCGACACCGAACTGTATCGCACCAAGGAAGAGGTCGAACAGTGGAAACAGCGCGATCCGATCGAGCTATTGGTGGGCCGTCTGACCGAGGCGGGCCTGCTCACCGAGAGCGAGCGGGCCGCACTCGAACACGAGGTGGCGGCCGAGGTCGAGGCCGCGGTTGCCTTTGCCGAGGCCGGTACCTGGGAAGCGGTCGAGGATCTGACCCGTTTTGTCACCACCGAGAGGAGGGCATGATGAGCACAGCGCAAAAAACCACCTACCGCGAGGCGGTCAAACAGGCGATTTGCGAGGCATTGCGCCGCGACCCGCGGGTCTTTCTCATGGGCGAGGACGTGGGTCATTACGGCGGCTGCTACGCGGTCAGCAAGGGGTTGTTGGCCGAATTCGGGCCGGAGCGCATCCGCGACACACCGCTGTGCGAATCCGGCTTCGTCGGCGCGGGCATCGGCGCGGCCCTGGGCGGCATGCGGCCCATCGTCGAGGTGATGACGGTCAACTTCAGTCTGCTCGCCCTGGACCAGATCGTCAACACCGCCGCCACCCTGCTGCACATGTCCGGCGGCCAGTTCAACGTGCCGATCGTGATTCGCATGGCCACTGGAGCAGGCAAGCAGCTGGCCGCCCAGCACGCCCACTCCTTCGAGGGCTGGTACGCCCACATCCCCGGCCTGCGGGTACTGGCGCCGGCCACGCTGGAGGATGCGCGCGGCATGCTCTGGACTGCCCTGGAAGATCCGGACCCAGTGTTGATCTTCGAGAACAACACCCTCTACAACATGGAGGGAGAGCTTGCCGAGAATGCCGGCCCGGTGGACATCGACACCGCCAGGATACGGCGGCCGGGACGCGACCTCACCCTGATCACCTACAGCGCCAGCCTGTTCAAGTGCCTGGAGGCCGCCACAATCCTGGCCGAGGAAGGGATCGAGGCCGAGGTGATCGACCTGCGCAGCCTGCGCCCCCTGGACGATGCCACCTATCTGGCCTCGATTGCCCGCACCCACCGGGTGCTGATCGTCGATGAGGGCTGGCGCAGCGGCAGTCTTTCGGCCGAGATCTCGGCCCGGATCATGGAACAGGCCTTCTACGATCTCGACTTGCCGGTGGAACGACTGTGCAGCGTCGAGGTGCCCATGCCCTACGCCAAACACATGGAAGAGGCGGCCTTACCGCAGGTGGACAGTATTGTGACGACAGTCCGGAGGATGATGCACCATGGGTGAATTTCGCATGCCCAGCCTGGGCGCCGACATGGAAACCGGCAAACTGGTCGAATGGCTGGTGACGCCGGGACAGCGGGTCAAACGGGGCGATATCGTCGCCCTGGTCGAGACCCAGAAGGGGTTGTTCGAGATCGAGGTCTTCGAGGACGGGATCATGGGCGAGCCGCTGATCGCAGCCGGCCAGACCGTGCCCGTGGGTACCGTGTTGGCCCGGATCGACACCGGCGCGGCCAAGGCTGCGGCCGCTGAGATGCGGGCCGAGCCGGTTGCGGGGAAGGCAAGCGAACCGGCTTCAACCATCACGCCACAGAAAACTGCGCCTCAACAACAGGCGATATCCTCCGAGCGAGTTGCCTGCTCGCCCTCGGCCCGGCGGCTAGCCCTGGAACTTGGGGTCGATCTGGCTACGGTTCGGGGGAGCGGCCCCCATGGCGCCATCCAGCGCAGCGATATCGAGGCGGCGGCGCACGCAACCGCGCAAGCGACGGCTGCCCCTCCCGAGCCGAAGGCTGCGGGCATTGAACCGACTGCCGCGCAAACGACGGAAAGCAGGATGCGGCAGGCGATTGCCGCTGCGGTCAGCCGCGCCAACCGGGAAATCCCACACTATTACCTGGCAACCGAGATCGACCTGAGCCGACCCCTGCAATGGCTGGAGGCGGAAAACAACAAGCGCTCCATCCGCGAACGCATTCTCCCGGTTGTGCTGCTCCTCAAGGCGACGGCCAAGGCCCTGCGCGATGTGCCGCAACTGAACGGTTTTTGGTTGGACGACCGGCTCCAGGTGCAATCGGACATCCATATCGGTTTCGCCATTGCCCTGCGCACCGGTGGTCTGATCTCGCCGGCCATTCATCATGTCGACCGGTTGCAACTGGGCGAGTTGATGCAGGCCCTGGCCGACCTGATCGAGCGGACTCGAGTCGGGCGGTTGCGCGGTTCGGAAGTCAGCAACGCCACCGTGTCGGTGACCAACCTGGGCGACCGGGGGGTGCAAACCGTGTTCGGCGTCATCTACCCGCCGCAGGTGGCCCTGATCGGTCTCGGCAAGATCGGCGAGCGGCCCTGGGCCGAAAACGGCATGCTGGGGGTGCGGCGCTGTGTCACCGCCACCCTAGCCGCCGATCATCGCGCCACCGACGGCCACCAAGGAGCGCTGTTTTTAGAGGCTCTCAACCGTCATCTCCAAAAGCCGGAGGTCCTATGACCGAACAGGAAGTGCACGCCCATATCTTCGCCGAACTGAAAAAGGTCGCACCCGAATGCGATCCCGCCGAACTGGCGCCGGATGCGAACATCCGCGAGGCGCTGGACATCGACTCCTTCAGCTTTCTCCGGGTGTTGGTGGGGCTGCACGATGCAACCGGCGTGGAGATTCCGGAGTCGGACTACGGCAAGCTGTCCACCCTCGCAACCATGACCGGGTATCTCCTAGCCCACCTGTCCTGAAATCATGCGCACTCTCGACTGCGGCCCGATGGAGTATCGCGAGGCCCTGGCCCTGCAGGAGCGGTTGGCGACCGGGATTGCCGCCGGCACCGAGGAAGAAACGCTGCTGCTCCTCGAACATCCCGCCGTCTACACCATCGGCCGGGGCGGCGACGGCAACAATATTCTCGACCCCACCCTCCCTGTAGAACGGGTCAACCGGGGCGGCGACGTCACCTGGCATGGGCCGGGCCAGGTGGTGGGCTATCCGCTCATCGACCTGGGTCGCCGGGGTCGCGACCTGCATTGCTGGCTGCGCTTTCTGGAAGAGGTGTTGATCGCTACCCTGATCGTTTTTCATATCGAGGCATACCGGATAACAGGACAAACCGGCGTATGGACTGCCGGCGGCAAGATCGGCTTCATCGGGGTCGGCGTTCGCCGCTGGGTGACCCTGCATGGGTTCGCCCTCAATGTCTGCCCCGATCTTGCGGCCTACGATCGAATCCACCCCTGCGGTCTTGTCGGCTGCCCGGTCACCTCCATGACCAAGGCGGCAGCGATTCCGTTTGACCCGGAAAAGGTTAGCGCCGTGATGCGAACTGAGTTTCAACGACTGCTCGATCTGCTACTGCCGATCCGCGAACAACCGACCGCCGGTGCAACCGTCGCCTGCCGCCAGACAGTGGAGCACCCAGGGGCAAAGCGTTTTACTCCCCATCCCCCGGCGTTGTTTCCGGACGACATCCCCTCCCCCCCTCTCTCCTTGAACATGCCCGCATGAAAAGAGAGAGGCTCTGATTTTTCTATTGACCTAAATAGACGACCGGTCTATTATCGGCGCATGGCAACAGCAACCCGCGATCATATTCTGGCCTGCGGCGGCCGCATCGTCCATCACAAGGGATTCACGGCCACCGGTTTACAGGAAATCCTCCAGGCCGCCGAAGTGCCCAAGGGTTCGTTCTATTTTTATTTCAAGAGTAAGGAAGAATTCGGCTTGGCCCTGGTGGACCACTACCAGGCCTGGTTCGCTGAACAGGTGCGCCCCATCCTCAAGGACGAGACCCTGCCGCCGCTGGAGCGGCTGGCCGGTTTTTTTGTGTGGTTCCGTAACTATTTCGAGCAGGAAGGATTCATCAAGGGCTGCCCCATCGGCAACCTGATCCAGGAACTTGGGGACGTCAACCCGATCTTCCGCGAGAAACTCAACGCCTCGTTCGACGGCCTGATCCGCTTCATGACGCGACTGCTGGAAGAGGCCAAGAACCGGTGCGAACTCCCCGACCGTTTGCAGCCGGAAGCCACGGCGCGCTACATCCTCTCCGCCTGGCAGGGCGCCCTGATCCGCATGAAGGCCGCCGCCGGTCCCGAACCGCTCGACACCTTTCAACGCATGACCTTCGAGGTCTTGCTCAAGCAATAAGAGGTTTTCCGGTGTGCCAGGGCTGCTGGCACACGTCCCGCAACTAGACGACCAGTCTACTACCCACAGGAGGCAACAGCATGTTTGTACTTCACTATCAAAAACCGGATCAGGCCAGCGGCAAAGTCGCGGAAATCTACGATGTCTTCAAGCAAAAACACAGCCCGGTGCCGGCGCCCTTGCAGCTCATGAGCACCAGCCCGGGACTACTTCAGGTCTTTTTCAATCAGATCAAGTATTTCATGAACCATGAAACCCTCAGCTTTCCTTTCCTGGCTGCCATCCGCTTTCTCGCCGCCCAGGAGGTCTGCTTCGATCACTGCGTCAATCTCAACAAGGTATGGCTGAGCAAGACCGGACTCTCGGAACAGGATCTGGCCGACCTCGCCGCCGGCAAGAATGTGGAGGTCTTCAGCGAGGCCGAAAACGCGCTCCTCGCCACCGTGGCCAAGGTGCTGCGCAAGGAACGGATCGCCGAGGCCGAGGTGCAAAAGCTTCGCGATCTCGGCTGGACGGACGGCGATATCCTCGATGCCTGCACCCAGGGCACCAACATGCTCGGCATGTCCCGCCTATTCGAGGCTTTCAGCGCACCGCCAGCCCTGTAAAACGGCGCGGCCCCTCCGCCATCCTCCCGGCGGTCAGTTGCCCGCCCCTCCCCCTTGCAGTGCCTGGGGCAGGACGATGGTGGAGATGGAGTTCTTCGGCGACCCCTCGATAATCCGGTCGCTGTAGGTCAAGTAGACCAGGGTGGAGCGCTTCTTGTCGAAGAAACGAACCACCTGCATCTTCTTGAACAAGAGCGAGGATGATTTCTTGAACACCTCCTTACCGTCGTCCTTGCCCGAGGCAACCCGTTCCGGCAGGGTGATCGGCCCGGTCTGCCGACAGGAGATCGAGGCGTCCGAGGTGTCCTCGGCCACCCCGATCGTTCCCTTGATGCCGCCGGTTTTTGCGCGGCTGACGTAGCAGGTGGCGCCTTTGATGTCCGGATCGTCGAAGGCCTCGATCACGATCTTGTCATTGGCGCCGACAAACTTAAAAGTGGTGCTGACCTCGCCGATCTCTTCGGCCCGCACGGTGGCCGCCAGCAGCAGGCCGAATCCCAGAACCGCCCAAATTGTGCATCGCATCTCAAACCTCCTTTTTTCGCTTGGCCGCCGAGCGGTTGAGGGCGCTGAGCAGCGACTTGATCGAGGCAACGATGATGTCGGTATCGACGCCGGCTCCCCACCAACTCTCCTCGTCCTGATCGAGGATTTCGATATAGCTCACCGCCTTGGAGGAGCTTCCGCGGGTCAAGGCGTGCTCGTGGTAGGAATGCAGCACGAAACGCAGCCCGAGTCCGTCGCGCAGGGCGGTGCAGAAGGCATCGAGTGGACCGTTGCCCACCGCCTTGATCGTGTGCTCCTCGCCCTTCACCACCACTGCCGCCTCGATTTCGGCGATGGAACTCTCCTCGTCCTTGTCGAAATGGCGTTTCAACACATTGAAGGATTTCAGGTAGTAGCCGTTGGTGTTGAGCAGATACTCCTTCTCGAAGGTATGAAACACCATCTCCGAGGTCAGCTCGGCGCCATAGGCATCCGACACTTCCTGGATCACCCGACCGAAACCGGGATGCATGTCCTTGGGCAGCTTGAAGCCGAATTCGTGGTCCATGATGTAGGCCACCCCGCCCTTGCCCGACTGGCTGTTGATGCGAATGATCGACTCGTAGGTCCGACCGACGTCCTGGGGGTCGATCGGCAGGTAGGGCACCTCCCACAGGCCGCTCTCGGTCAAGTCCAGGGCACTCATCCCCTTGTTGATCGCATCCTGATGCGAACCGGAGAAAGCGGTGTAAACCAGTTCGCCGGCATAGGGATGACGCGGATGCACCTTCAGCTTGGTGCAGCGCTCGTAGACGTTGATCACCTTGTTGATGCGGGAAAAATCGAGATGCGGATCGACTCCCTGCGTGAACATGTTGAGCGCCAGGGTGACGATGTCGACGTTGCCGGTGCGCTCGCCGTTGCCGAACAGGGTGCCCTCCACGCGGTCGGCGCCGGCCATCAGGGCCAGCTCGGTGGCGGCCACCGCCTCGCCGCGATCATTGTGGGCATGCAGACTGATCAGCGCACAATCGCGGTTCTTCATGTGTCGGCAGAACCACTCGATCTGGTCGGCGTAGATGTTCGGGGTCGACATCTCCACCGTGGCCGGCAGGTTGACGATCACCGGATTCTCTGGGGTCGGCTCCCAGACCTCCATGATCGCCTCGCAGATCTCCAGGGCGAAATCGAGTTCGGTACCGGTGAAGCTCTCCGGCGAGTACTCGTAGCGGATCTTGGTCTCGGTCTGTGCTGCTTGTTCCCGGATCAACCGCGCTCCGGTCACGCCGAGTTCGATGATCTCCTTGCGATCCATCTTGAACACCACATCCCGTTGCAGGGTCGAGGTGGAATTATAGAGATGGACGATGGCCTCGCGCGCCCCTTGCAGCGAGGCAAAGGATTTCTTGATCAACTGCTCGCGGGCCTGGGTCAGTACCTGGGGCACAACACCCTCGGGGATGTGCTTGCCGTCGATCAGCAACCGGAGAAAATCGTATTCGATCTGCGAGGCCGAGGGAAAACCGACCTCGATCTCCTTGAAGCCGACCTGCACCAACAACTGGAACATTTCCAGTTTTTCCTCCAGGTTCATCGGCTGGATAAGGGCCTGGTTGCCGTCGCGCAGGTCGACGCTGCACCAGATCGGCGCCCGGTCGATGACCCGGTCGGGCCAGGTGCGGTCCTTCAGCCGGACCGGCGGGTAGGGACGATACTTCTTCAATTTTTCCTGATCCATATTCTCTCCTTGTCCACGTCAAAAAAAAAAGCCACGGTTTGGCAAACCGTGGCTTCGAGGTTCAGATGCGAGGGGGCCCGTCAGGACACACCTTCCTCCCCTGCCACGGTTGGTCCGTGCAGTCGGCTAAGAAGAAGAAGGAGAGCGAGGGGGTGCGTCATGATCCGGCCCATTGTTGATTTTTCGTCATAGTAAAGCCCCAGCCGGTTTTGTCAAGCAGGAAAACCTCAAGCCGGTTTTCCACCCTACCACCTGCGGCTGTTTACATCTCGCCGCGGAGGAATTTTTCCGCGAGGTCGACGTCGCGCTTGGAGCCGATGATCAGGGGGACGCGCTGGTGCAGGTTTCTCGGCTCGATGTCGAGGATACGCCGGCCGTCGTCGGTGATCGCCCGGCCGCCGGCCTGCTCGACAATCATGGCCAGCGGCGCGGCTTCGTACAACAATCGCAGCTTGCCCTCGGACTTCTCGCCGCTCTTCTTGTCGCGAGTATAGAGGAAGATCCCGCCCTTGATCAGGTTGCGGTGGAAATCCGCCACCAAGGAGCCGATATAGCGCAGGCTGTAGGGCCCCTTGCCGCCGTCGGCCGTCTTGAGATATTCGATGAAACGGCGAGTGGAGTCGAACCAGTGGTTGGCGTAGGCCTCGTTGACGCTGTAGTACAGGGATGCCTCGGGGATTTTGATATCGGGATGGCTGAGAAAAAATTCGCCGACGCTCGGGTCCAGGGTAAAGCCATGCACACCGGAACCGGTGGTGTAGACCATCACGGTCGACGATCCGTAAATGATGTAGCCGGCCGCCACCTGTCGGCTGCCCTTTTGCAGGAGATCGCCGACATCGCCCTGCCCGGAGGAACTCTGTCGGCGATGGATGGAGAAGATCGTGCCGATGCTGACGTTGACATCGATGTTGGTCGAGCCGTCGAGGGGATCGAAGGCGATGGTGTAGTTGCCCTCGTAGCCGTCGAGCACCGGGATGATGTCGTCGTCCTCCTCGGAGGCCATGACGCAGACATGACCGCACTGCTCCATCCGCCGCTTGATGGTTTGGTTGGCGAAGACGTCGAGCT
>Ga0074195_1001937_pt1 | contig 25696 bp, 22 predicted proteins | sample EPASupsiteHSE623_FD_64525 | JGI IMG/M metagenome (GOLD analysis project Ga0074195, IMG submission 64525) | Bioremediated contaminated groundwater from EPA Superfund site, New Mexico - Sample HSE6-23 | ecosystem: Environmental > Aquatic > Deep subsurface > Groundwater > Contaminated ... | reverse complement strand
TCAACTGCGTCAATAGAGCAGCTTGCGGCACGTTCAGCATCATCAACAGAGCAGCTTACCGCTTCAATATCCGAAACCAGCAAGGCGGTTGCGTCCCTGCGCTCAACAGTCGAGGCGCGCGAAATCGGCCAGGAGCAGGAGCTTGCGGCAGTCAAGGCGGCAAACGCGGCGTTGGACCAGAAGATGGTCGGCGTGCTTGCGGCGCTTGAGACTGTTGCCGCGCTTTCGCGCGAGCTTGACGCCCAGCGCACCGAGGTTCGCAACACCGTAAAGGAGCTTCGCGCGGCGTTCAACGCGCAGGCAGTTGCGCAGGTGCAGGACGCACAGAAGCAGCTTCTTGCACAGCCATCCGCGCCGGACGCCATCGATTCAAAGTCCAGGCAGGCGGCTCTTGCGGCCAACCTTGCAGACCTGGAGAAGGCGATTGCGGAAATCGATTCAAGGATTCCCGCAGCGCCGCAGCCTCCAAGGCAGCAGTTCGTGCGCCAGCCCCCGCAGCAGGCCCGCGTGCAGCAGACCGCAACGCCCTACGTGCCCCCACAGCCGCGTACCATGCAGCAGCCCGCTTCGCAGTATGCCGCCCCTCCGCAAGTTGCGCCGCAATCAAGGCCACAGCCGCGCCAGGAGTATTATGCCCCGCAGCCTGACCAGCAGGTCCGCCGCGAGCCTCCGCGCACAATTTCGTCTTCCATCCGGCCGATACAGCGCACCGCACCGCGGCAGAACGTGCCGCAGTTCGGCAACGCCCCAAACATCAGCGTAGGCACCGATGCAGCGCAGACCGAGGCGGACAAGCAGGCGATGGACCTGATGGCGGAACTTCGCGGCAAGCTGCTTGGCGACGAGGCACAGGCGCCTGCAAAGAAGGAAACAAAACCCGCTGACGAAAAGGAAACGCAGCAATAACTTTCCCACACCACTGCCTGCGCCCAAGTTTCGCAAGCAGGTTCCTTGGTCAGAGGCCTACAAACTCTTTTTCTTCTTTGGTTTTCCATAATCTGCTTGCAATGTACGACGTCTACTTCAAAAAGTCCGCACTCGACTCCGCTCTTGCGCACGCAAGGCGCGGTGCAGCCAGCCAGCAGGAGACCATGGGCCTGCTTGTCGGCAGGTTCTGCAAGAGCCGCGGCCGCAACTGGGTGCAAGTCGAAGGCTATGTCACTGCCCCAAACGTGGCCTCGCCGGTTTCGGTGCGCTTTTCCGAATCCTCGTTCGGCGAGCTTTCTTCCCAGCTTTTCTCGGCAGTCGGTTCTAACCAAGTAGTAGTTGGCTGGCTCCACTCCCACCCCGGCCTGGGGTGCTTCCTTTCAGGCACCGACATCTCCACACAGCAGCGTTATTTCGACCACCCGCAGGCAATAGCCGCAGTTGTCGACCCGCTTTCTGCAGGTGGGGAAAAAAAGCGTGTCTATACGCTCGACGCGCCGCAGTCAGCGCGCTACCACGAGCTTTCGTACGCAATAATTCCATAAGCCGCAGGTCAACGCATCTACTGCCCAAGTGCCACTGCCTGCAAAACAATGCGCGTCCCGCAGCCGCACGCGCAAACACAATATGCTTATCTTGGTTGCCTTCGTCTTAGTTGTCAGTCAGGAAAAGACGCGTCGCATAGGAGTTAAGCGTCATGGAGTCACCCACAAAAGAGCAGAAAAAGCCAGCCGAACCAGCGAAAGCGCGGGCGGCAAAGGCCGCGCCTGCGAAGGCGTCCAAGCTCCCAAAGAAACTTCTTCATTTTGACATCGACCTGCTTGAGGCGGTCAAGTCCGGAAACAACACGCAGGACAAGCTCCTGCTGCTCACCGGGGTTGACCCGTTCCAATTCGGCCAGCGTGCGGACTTTTTGTGCGCAAAAGGCTTCCTGTGCCGCGACAGCGCAAACCCCGGCGTGTTCCGCCTCGGCATTGCAGGTTACGACGAGCTTGCAAAAAGAAAGGTAGCAGAAGAAAAGAAGTTCAGGAAAGCAGGCGCCCCAAGCACCCCGCAGGTTGCCGAGACGGCAACCCAAAACTCGCAAGAACCCATCTCATCCATTTCCAAGCTCACTGAAAAGGACAGCCCGTTAGTTTACCTCCCCGGCCCCGAGCACAAGCCGGCAAAGCAAACCGACATCGACCTGTTCGAGCTTTTGCGCAAGGGCTCGCCAAAGAACGGCAATGGTAATGGCACAGCTGCAAAAATCCAGACGGCAATAGAGGCAGCCCCAGTTGGCCAGCAGATGCCTTTCGAAAAACAGGTTGAGACGCTGGGCGGACGCGATGCGGTCAAGGAGATGATTGAGAAGACAACACAGTCCGGCGTGTGCGAATTATGCCAGGCGCCATTCCACCTCTCAGTCAACGCAAGCGAGAACAACCCCAAGTACGGCTACTGCTTCTGCGGCGCGTCCTACCACAAGGACTGCTACGAACATTTGGTGAACACGCAGGGCACTTGCATCCGCTGCGGGAAGAAACTGCAGATTCGCATGGACAAAGCGTCCGAGAACGCGGTGCGCGCGATAAAGAAGCTGTTTGATTAGCTGCCCGTAGCGCAAGATTCCCCTCTGCAGGTTCTTGCTGTTCGCCCAAAGCAGGCAGGGGCGCAACTTCGCCAAATTAATCCTTTTCGTCCCATCATTCTCCTTATGCTTTCGACGCAGGCAATAGACTCCGACCAGTTCGACCGCCAGAAGCGCATAGCCGGCTGGGACCAGGACTCGATTTCAAAGCTCAACGTCCTTGTAGTTGGCGCGGGCGCACTTGGCAACGAGGTCGTCAAGGGTCTTGCGCAAATCGGCGTGTGCAAAATCACGCTCGTTGACTTTGACAAGATTGTCAAGGCAAACCTCAACCGCTGCGTCTTCTTCTGCCCCATGGATGCGGCCAACGGGCTTTACAAGGCGCGTGTAATCGCAACGCGCGCCCGCTCGATAAACAAGAAGTTGGTCGTCACGCCCGTCCTAAAGAAAGTCGAGGAGCTGCCCGAGGACTTCTATTCGCAATTCGACTACGCGTTCTCCTGCCTTGACAACCTGGGCGCAAGGCTCCACCTAAACTCGCACTGCTACGGTAAAGTCCCGCTGATTGACGGCGGCACAACCGGGTTCTTTGGCAAGGTGCAGGTCGTCATCTCGCCGTCGGCGTGCCTTGAATGTGCAATGAGCGAGCAGGACTACCAGTTCCTCTGGCGCAAGTACTCCTGCGTTGGCGACCCCCTTGACTTCATCGACCCCAAGACCCCCGCGCTTTCGACAACAAACAGCATAGTCGCCGCGCTCCAGGTCAACGAGATGATCAAGCTGGTGCACTGCGCCGCAAGCATGGGAAGCGACGCGTCAAGGCACCAGCCAAAAATAGTCGGCAAGGCGCAGGAAACCCAAAGCGGCCTGGAGCAGGCCAAGTGGCTGTTTGACAACACGCTTGCAGGCAAATATCTCTTCTACGACGGGGTCCGCAACACGCAGACTGCCTTTACCGTTGAACGGAGGCAGGGTTGTCCCGTGCACGGCTGAAACGGGCCCGACCGTAGGGCTTGATTAAGCGTTGTAAAGAATATTTTTGGTGGTGGTTTTACCCTTATGGCCTTTGCTGATTTCGAGGTCGCGTCCATAGTCGAATGGGCGCAGTATTGTTCACACCGTGACTTCTGCGAGGTCTTCGAGCTCTCGGCAGGCTCGCGCTTTGACGTGCGGGTGCAGCGGACCGTGACTGCTGACGGCAACAAGCCAGCGGGCGTGGCGCAGACTGAGAAGTTCAAAGTCACCGTGCCAGGCCTGATTTCAGGCACAGCCGCTTTTGTTGAAGTAATCGAAAGCGACGGGCTGCAGGCAACCGCAGTTCCTCTTGTGTTCCTGCAGGAAAACCCGCAAATCCCCTCTTTCGTAACCGCAGCGCTTTATCCCGGCGAGAAAATAGTTTTTGTAGCCCAGCACCAGGGACGCACCAGCGCCCTTTCAACTCAGCGCGCGATGTCTTTTGAGCAGGGAAAAGTTGCAGGGTTTGTCACGGTGTCGGAAGCGCTCATTTCGCGCCACGACGGCGCGCTTGTAATCCACGGCAACGACGACAAGGGATTTGCAACCGCAGTATCGTTCAAGGGACTCTATTCCCCGCTTTCAGTAGAGCGCCTCCTGTGCGGCCTGAAGGCCGCGGCGCTTGCTGCAAGCAACGACGCAACAAGCCGGCCGGAGGAGTTCGCGGCGCATTATTTCGGCGCGTCAGTAGAGAGCACAATCTACGATGCGGTTGTGCAGTCGCCCGGAACTTCCCTTTCAGAAATTTCGCAGGAAACCGGACTTAACCGCTACCTGTGCCGCTCGGTGCTGCGCGGCTTGTATCTTGAAGGCCGCGTCATCCCTGACAAGAACGGTTTCTGGCCAGCTGACTCGAAGGCGCAGCCGCAGCCGGTTGCAGCAGCCGACGACGGTTATTCTGTGGCTTTTGAGAGCGCAGCGTCAGAGCATCAAGGCCGCGCCACGAAGTCCGGTGCAAGCCAGGAGGCAGTGGAAGCAATACGCTCCTTTGAGGAACTCGCCCAGCTGTGCTACCGCCTTCTTGCAAAGCAAAAGGGCCTGGAGCGTCAGGTTGACGAGCTGCACGCCGAAGTCAAGGTCCTTTCGGCATCAGACTCCGACGTCTCGGAGCTGAAACTGCAGATGAACCGGCTTGAGAACGAGCTTTCCGCAGCGTTGCGCAAGCTCGACAACACCGACAGCGAGTACCAGACCAACGTCAAGGCGCTTGCAGAGCGCGCAAAATGGGCAGCAGACAAGGAAGCTCACCTTTCGTGGGCGCACAAGGTAGTCTCGGACAAAGCACAGCGCAAAATCAGCGAGTACAAGACCTACCTTTCAAAGAGGACGAAAAAGACGAAGACTGCGAGGACGCTTTCAATAAAGAAAAAGTAGCCCGCCGCAGGCATCCGTTTTTTTTGATTTTTTCTTTTCGGCTCTTCAATTTTTTATTTCGACGTCAGTATGAACGCCATCTTCTTCTCGTCGTCAAGTATTGCAAACCCCTGCCGCTCGAACTGCACGACGTCGCCCTTCTTCAGCTTCCTGCAGTCTGCTTCGCAGTAGCCCTCAAGCGCCTCAAGGCTTTCCTTGCGGTACTTCTCGTCCGCGTCAAGGAGTTCGCCAAGCACCAGCAGCTTTGCCGCAACCGCCTGCTCGCCCTGCGGGACCCACTGGATTTTCTTCTCAACAGCGCCCTCGTCTGCGACGTATTCCGCCTCGACGAAGTTGGTGCCCGAGTCAACGACCTTGCAGTTGTAAAGGTCCTTGAGCCGGAACGTCTCGCCCTTTGCAAGCAGGTCCGCGTCGCGCTTTGGGATGTAAAAGTCGTTCTTTGCAACAAGAGTGCGCATACCCGCTTCCGCAGACGGGTGGCGCTTGAGCTTGACCTGCCGTTCAGTTGCGTTGCGCACGTGCAGCCGCACCGGACTGGGGACAAAAAAGTAATGGTTTGCAACCGGGTCAACAATCCTCTTGTTCTCAACAAGAAGCCGGTCGATGGGCGGCTCGCTTTCGACCTTGCTCAGGCCGAAGGCGCGCACGAAGTTTTGAACTGCCTCGACGGTTATGCCGCGGCGCTGCAGGCCCGCAAGAGTTGGCAGCCGCGGGTCGTCCCAGCCCATCACGCTGCCGTCCTCGATGAGGGCCTTCAGCAGGCGCTTGCTGATTGGCATTCCCTTGATTGACAATCGTGAGAATTCCACGAGCGTGGGCTTGCGCAGTTCAAGGCAATCCAATATTGCATAGTAAAGCTCGTCGCGCAGCTCGTACTCCTTGGAGCGCATCGCGTGCGTGACCCCGGTAATCGAGTCCTCAATGGGGCCTTCGAAGTCGTAAGTCGGCCAGACTTTGTACTTGTCCTTTTGCCTGTAATGCGTTGCGTCAAGTATGCGGAAAAGCACGGGGTCGCGCATCACGGTGTTGAGGCTTGCCATGTCACCAAAAAAGCGCACTACTGCCTGGTTGTGGCGGTACCTTCCGTTGAGCATTCCCTGCCACTCGTCGACGTTCTCGTCAACCGTCTTTTTCTTGCAGTCGCAGTCCTTTCCTGCAGCGCGAAGCTCCTTCATCACAGGCTGGGCGCAGAAGCACACGTACGCCTTGCCTTTTTTTATCATCTGCAGGCCGTAGCCGTAGAGCTTCTCCATGTCATCTGACACGTAGCTCTCTGCGTCGGGTGTGATGCCTAACCACTGCAGGCTCCTGCGGATTGCGTCGACGTACTCCAGTTTTTCCTTCTCCGGGTTGGAGTCATCCCAACGCACGAGGAACTTGCCGCCGTAGTTTTTGGCAGCGTCGTAGCCAAGAAGGACAGCCTTTGCGTGGCCTATGTGCATGAAACCGTTCGGTTCCGGAGGAAAGCGCGTGACCACGTTTCCCTGCTGCGCATTCGGAAGCTCGACTTTCTTTTGCTCCTCTTTCTTGGGCTTTTCAAACTCGAAAGCAGAGAGTGCTTTCTCAAGCGCAGGCTTGTCCATCGCGTTGGCTTCGGCTGCAGCGGCAGTCGCAATCTCCATCGTCGCCAACATGTCCTTTTTTGCATCGGCGCAGCCGCCCAGAATCTTTCCAAGTATTGCCTTGGCGTCTGCCTTGCCGTAGTCGAAGGCGTTCTTGAGCGCGAATTTCCTGGCAAGGGTTTGGACTTGGCTTGCAGTATTTTCATCCATGATTGGGGTCACTGTTTTTTGTTGTCTCTTCTGTTTTTTTCCAATTAGTAACTGCAAAAGAACGCTTTTGTTCCTATTGTATCTGGGGAGGCCGCAGTACCCAAAGGGTGCAGCGCCGTTCAGTACACCAGAAGCCTTGCCTTGGCCAGCTGTTCTAGGTTCTGGCTGTTTGTAAGAAACATCGCAGTCTTCAAGCTGCGCTCCCAGCGCGATATCTCGGCAACCACACCGTTCTTTCCTGCGTCGTTCTGCGCCTTGACAAACGGGTATGCCGCTCCCGCAAGCGTCGCGCCCAGGCGCATTGCCTTTGCGCAGTCCAGCCCGCTGCGTATCCCTCCGGACGCGATAATCGGAATCCTGACTTGCGCAGTGCACTCCACAATCGAAATCGAAGTTGGCAGCCCCCAGTCGCGGAACTCCGCAATCCTGTCCTGCTCAAGGTGGCGCTCAAGCTCAACTGCGCTCCACGAAGTGCCGCCTGCGCCGGAGACATCAATTGCCTTCACGCCCATCTTCTCAAGCGCCTTTGCAGTCTGGCCGTCCAAACCTGCGCCGGTTTCCTTTGCAATGATGGGAATGGAAAGTTTCGAGCACGCGGCTTCGATTGCCTTGGGCACACCGGACCAGTCGCGGTCGCCCTCTGGCTGTATCGCCTCCTGCAAGGCGTTGAGGTGCACGCAAAGCGCGTCAGCGTCGATGCGTTCCATCGCAGACTCGACTTTTGCGAACTCGCCGTTCTTGTAGTATTGCGCGAGCTGGTATGCGCCGATGTTGCCGCACACGAACACGTCTGGTGCGACGTCACGCACCATGTATGTCTTGGCAAGCGAAGGGTCCTCAATCATCGCCCGTTGCGAGCCCAGGCCGAAGGCAATGCCTTTCTCCTGGCAGGCCGCCGCAAGGTCGCGGTTGATTTTTTCGGCCTTCTGGTACCCGCCGGTTGCAGCGGTGACCATGAACGGCAGCTCAAGGCGCTTTCCCAAGAACAGCGTCCTGCACTGGATGTGGTCGAGGTTTGCGTGCGGAAGCGCGCAGTGGGCGAACTTAATCTTGTCAAGCCCGGTTCCCTGCAGGTACTGGACGTCCTTTTTGAGCACTATCTCGACGTGTTCGCCCTTGCGTTTCTTCGTCTGCAATCCGGTTGACATAAGCAATACCTCAGAATCTCAAACCGCCCGGTCTATCACGTAGTCTGCAAGAAGCCGCAGCACTTCCTTGTGCTCGGATTTGGGGAACGCGCTGTCGAACTCGTCCCACGCGTCCACTACGATCTTTCTTGCGACCTCGTTTGCGTGCCCGAACGCGCCGCTATTGCGTATTATTGCGATGGCCTCGGCAATCTTCCTGCTGTCCTTGGTGTGCGAGTCAAGGATGGCGACGAGCCGCTGGCCATCCGACTTGTCCGAGTGCTTTAACGCGTAAATGACAAGGAGCGTGCGCTTTCCCTCGGAGATGTCCCCGCCGGGGTCCTTGCCGTACTTTCCCTCCTCGCCGAGCAGGTTAAGGACGTCGTCCTGTATCTGGAACGAGACGCCGATGCTTTCTGCAAGCTTTCCAGCAGCGTCAACCTGCTTGCCTGTTCCGCCTGCAAATATGGCTCCCCACTTTGCAGCAAGCCGCGCGATGGTGCCGGTCTTGAATGCGCACATCTGCAGGTACTGTCCCTCGGTCACGGCGCCCGCCTTTCCGCGGTGCCAGTATATGTCCATTCCCTGGCCGTAGGAAAGCCGCACCATCTCCTCAAGGTACGCGTCATACGCCTTCAGCGTCTCCCTGTCGCCGTACTTCTTGCGGTCGCGCAGCAGGGGAAGGACGGAGAGGTAGTACATCGCGTTGCCTGCGTTTACCGCAACGTCCACCCCGTACTTTATGTGCGTGCAGGGCTTTCCCCTCCGCATATCCGAGTTGTCCTCGATGTCGTCGACCATGAGCGTGCCGTTGTGTATGATTTCGGATGCGGCTGCAATGTCTGCAAATTTCTTGGGGTCCTTTCCAAGGCAGCCCGCGACAATCATAGTGAGCGCGGGCCTCCAGCGCTTCCCGCCGCGGTCAAGCAAATCCCAAATCGGGGCGTTGACTGCGTTGGTCGCAGCGTCCAAGTCAAAAGTGTACGTGGGCTTTCCGACCCCGCGCTCAAGAGACTTTGCGTCAAGCTTTCGGGGTATGTGGCGCGCTATGGCCGCGTCAACCACGGGCTTGTAACTTTCAAGAATGCTCTCAATGTCTTTTGCTATGCGAACGCACCCTAAAACAGAACCGCCACTGGCCGCAAAAGCCTGCGCCCGGGCAAAAGACATTAGGCCGGTTCGGAATATTAATGTTGATTGCATAACAACATTGCTTTTCCTTTCAGGAAAGCGCGCGATGGTTGGTTGTACTATGGACAAGGTTCTTGCAAGTGCGCCCGGGCGGGTGTTTTTGAGCGGCGAATCCGCATTCGAGTTTGGGGCCAAGACGCTCTCCCTGCCAGTCGATAACGCGGGAAGGCGCAACGGCGTAATCCTTGCTTTCCAGGAGACGCCCGGCAAGTTCGTCGCATACTCCGGCCAGAAGATTGCCACGCTCGTGCCCAACGGCCGCATCCGCGGAGACGACGAGCTGCGTCCCTACCTTGATGCCGCAAAGAAGGCCCTGGTGGCTGCAAAGGTGGATTTGGCGTCAACGGACACCAGCTTCTCGATTTCACTTGAGCCGACGTTTCCGCAGTCAACAGGCCTTTCCACGTCGCTGTGCTCCGCGCTTTTTTCCGGTTTCTTTTCGTATTATGCCGAAAAGGAGGACGCTTGCGAGGCGTTCGCAAAGGCGTTCGCAACAGGCGGAGCCGACAGCATAGTTGACGCCGACATTGCGCTGATGTCTTCGGGCTCGCCTCTTGTGCTTGAGCGCACGTTCCTTCTTGACGGAACGGTCAAGGTCTCGTCAAAAAAAGCGCAGGTGTCGCTTCCCGAGGGCACGGTGCTGCTTTACGCCGAGCCCGAGAACGCGTCAGACGGCCGCAGCGAAATCCAGCAGAAGGTTTCCGCTTCCCAGGGAGTGAAGCGCGCGTCAGGCAAGGCAAAGGACGCGACGCAGATGACTTCGGACGAGCGCGCCAGGGCAAGCGACGCGTTCAGCGCAATCACAAGCAGGCTTTCGAAGGAGCTTTCATCCGCCAGCCCGTCGCCTGAAAAGGCCGCAATCTACCTTGAGTGCGAGCACGAGCTCCTGGCAACTGCAGGCGCCGTGCCAAAACAATGCGTCGAAGCGGCCGCAGCTGCAAAGAAGGCGGGCGCGCTTGCGGCAAAGTCGTCCGGCTTTTACGGCGGGCTTGTCGCATTCTGTTACGAAGACACCGCGGATGCGGTTGCCGACGCCCTCTCGGCGTCGTCCCTGTTGGTGTGCGGCCCGCTGAACATCTCAAAAACAGGCGCAACGGCGTCGCAGGGCTAAGCGCGCAAAATCAGTTTGCCGAGACAACCGCGCCCTTGATGACGAAAGCGATGAACGCGACGAACACTATCACAGCCGCTATTATCAGCAGGTACTCTATTGCCGTCTGTCCGCGCGTGTTCTTATCCATTTCAATCAGCCGCTCGCCTTGATCATGTTCTGGCCAAGGAACCATCCGCCCTGGTAGACTGCAAGCGCGATGAATATCATGAACGGGATGTACACCAGCTGCTTGTCGTACTTGCCCTCGCTGATCACTCCCGCAGCGATGTTTGACAGGGTCACAAGCAGCATCTGGAACATGATGAGCAGGATGTCGAAATTGCCCAGGCTGCTGTTTCCCTGCATGTTCGCCGCGGCCATCCCCGTCGAGATGAACTTGATGATTGCGATGGTGAACCCGAAGATGAACGGCACCAGCAGGATTGACGTGATGTAGAGGAACGACACGTGCATCGTGGTGCGAGAGACGCGCTCCCTCTGGATGTGCATGATGTCGCGCGTGTTTCCCGCAATCGCCTCGAGCACCTCGGAAAGCCCCGCGCCCGACTTCTTCGAGTCGATGATGATTTTTGCCGTGCGCTTGAACAGCTTCGAGCCGCTGCCCTGCGCCATCTCGATTATGACGTCGTCAACGGTCTTTCCCTCGCGCAGGTGCTTCAGCCCGGTTGCCACAACCATGCTCATGGGGCCGTAGTCCGACTCCGAGATTTCCTCAAGCGCGCTCTCGATGGTCCCTCCCGCCTTGAGCACCGAGGAGATGTGCTTGAGCACGTCCGGAAGCGCCGAGTCAATCTTTGACACGCGCGAGTTGCGTATGTAAAGCGGAAGGCCGACGATGAGCGAAAGCATGGAAAAGAACGACACGAGCGGAAGGATTACGCGCGTGAACGACTCGACTTTGATGAGCAGCGTAAGCGCGTACGTCAGGCCGACGCCGACAAGCGCGAGGAAGAACATCAGTATGACGAACTTGCGCAGGCTGATGGCGTAGCCCGTGCCGGCGTAGAACTCCTCAAGCGCCTTCCACTTCTTCTGGAAAAATGTATCCTCTTGCTCGTCCATCCTTTTTACCTCAGACACTCGACTCCATCTTGGTGATGAACCATACTATCAATGCCATTGCGGCCGCGTCGGCCCCAAGCAGCGCGACCACCAGCGAGAACGGCATCGTGCCGCCAAGCATGGGCAGCTGGGCAACCGCGGAGATGATTGTGATTGTAACCGGGCCGACCACGGCAATCATCGTGAACACGACGTTGATTATGTTGAGCTTCTCGACGAAGTCGCGCAGCCTCATCTGGTACTCGAACGAGCTGTCGTCTGCGATGTCGTTGATGACCATTGACAGGTTGCCTCCGGTCTTGAGCGCGCGGATGATCTGGATTATCGCCTTCTTCAGCCCCGTCGAGTGCGTCCTCTTCGCAAGGCTCAGCAGCGCCTCTTCCGTGCTGCTTCCTCGCTCCAGTTCCTTGAGCGTCTTCTTCAGCTCAAGTGACAGGTCGCCGTAGTCCGATGCGGTGACCGAAGAAAGCGCGCGGTGGAAGCTGACTCCCGCCTTAATCTGCGTGGAAAGGTGGCGCAATGCAAAAGGCAGCTCGCGGTTTATGCGCGTGGTCTTTTCCATTATCAGCGTCTTGGGGTAGTACAGCGCCACAAGAATCGTTATGAAAAACACCGCAGGCGCAAGGATGACCCAGAGGCCAAGCACCGCGGGGCTGAGCTTTGCGGCGGCAACGACAAGCCCCATCAGCGGGAACGTAAAGAATGCGGCAAGGATGCCCACCACTGTCGAAGTGATGATGTACGTCTCAAGCGACATGTTCATGTCAGCCGCTTCAAGCTCGGCGTGCAGCGAAGTCACCCCCGGCATCTTTGTGACCATGTTTGCAAGCCACGATACCGGGTGCTGGAACGCCGAGTAGAACTTTCCGACGAACGACAGGAACGAGGTCTTCTGGACAACTGACTGGCCCTGCGACTTCTGGGACAGCGACATGTGGCCGAAGTCCATCCCGCTTTCGGGCCTTCCCTCGAGCCTTTCGCGCAGGGAGCCTTCCCCGATTACGGGCTTGCGCGCCTCGCTCTGGGCGCTCTTGAGCCTCTTGATTATCTTGTCGACGTCGGGCGCCTCGCTGTCCTCGTCCGACTGCATCACCTTGCGTATCTTTTCGATGCGATCGTTGGCCAAAGTCAGTCCCGTCCTATTGTCAGAATTTCCGCGCCTTCTTGAGCGTGTAGCTTTGCGTCTGCTTGCACACCTCGTCCATGCTGCGGATCCCCTTGCTCTTCAGCTCGGTGAGTATTCCCTTGCGTTCCTCGAGCTCATCAAGGATTGCGTTGCGCGAAAGCCCGGTGTAGCTTGAGAGCGTTTGCATGTAGCGCGGGGGCACGCCGGTGGGTTCGAGCATGTCTTTCGTCGCATCCCACTGGTAGATTATCTCTATGTCGTTCTTCTCGTCGCCTGAAGGGGTGACCTCTGCAATCTCGGTCACGCGCCGGATGACTCCCTTCCGCCTGTCGTGGATGCGCTTCTGCACGACTATGAACGTGAGCGCGCCAATCATGATTTCGGGCACGCTGATGGGCGGGGCGGTGATGCGCGTGAGAGTTTCGCGCGCCGAGTTGGCGTGGATGGTGCCGAAGCACCCGTCGTGGCCGGTGTTCATCGCAGTGAACATCGTGAACCCTTCAGCGCCGCGGATTTCGCCCACAATCACACGGTCGGGCCTCATGCGCAGCGTGTTCTTGACCAGCATGTCCATGGTGATCTCGCCGGTGCCCTCGATTCCGGGAGGCCTTGTCTCGAAGCGTATCCAGTGCGAAAGGGGGATGCTCAACTCGGCGGTGTCCTCGATGGTGACTATACGCTCGGTCGTCGGCACGAACGAGCAGAGCGTATTCAAAAGGGTGGTCTTCCCGGAACCGGTCCCTCCCGCGATGAGTATGTTCGCCGGTTTTGCGCCCATCCCGTCCGTTGCCATCCACAAAAACGCGGCGGCCTCGAGGTTGAGCGTGTTGTAGCCTATAAGGTCAATCACGGTGTACGGGTCCTTGCGGAACTTTCTCAGTGTAAGCGTTGAGCCGTCGATGCTTGTGGGCGGCAGCGTGGCATTCACGCGCGTGCCGTCAGGAAGGCGAGCGTCAAGCAGGGGCACCTGCGTGTCGATGCGGCGGCCTATGATGCGCGCAATCCTGTCGATGAGCCTCTTGATGTCGTTGTCAGAGTAGTAGCGGATGTTTGTGGGCATCATCTCGTATTTCCGGTGGAATACGTATACCGGCTTGTCCGGGCCTATTACCATGATTTCCTCGAGCCGGTCATCCTTGACCAGGTTGTCGATGACGCCGAAGCCGAACATCTCCTTGAGCACGACGTCTGCGTAGAATTCGCGCGAGTTCATCGGCACCTTCAGCTCTGGCGTCTGCTCGATGATTTCCAGCATCTTTTCCTTGTAGACTTTGTCTATCTTTTCCTTCGTGACGACTTCCTTGGGGTCGACGTTTATCACGTTCGAGGCCACGTCTATGAGCGAGTAGATGAGCGAGCGCTCCTCGCCGAAGTACCTCGGCGCAGGCACCTCGTAGTAGTAGCAGTTCTTGGATGGCACGCGGTAGATGCGCACATCGTCGTAGGTCTCGACAAGGAGCCTTTCCTCCCCGTCGTCATCCTCCTTCTTTGAGGGTTCCTCGGGTTTTGGCGCGGCATCCGCTGCCGGCTTGGCCTCCTTGGGCGCGGAGCGCTTGGCTTCCAATAGCAACGAGTCTAGGTATGCCATCTTCGAACAGATTAAGTAGGGGGGCTAAAAAAGGATGCCGTTTTGGCCCGTTACGGCAGGGCTCAGTCCGTGGTTATCTTGACCGGGATTTCCTGGGGCGCGGTGCAGTCTGCTGCCACGGTCATGATGCCAATCCCGTCCGAAACCGCGGTTGCATAGGCGGTCTTGACCTGGTCGGGCTCCAGGTCGAACTTCTCGTTTTCCTGTATCCCGACAAGGTTTACCAGCTTCCTTGACGCGTCGTCCATTGTTATGCGCACGCCGGTAATCCTGCCCTTGCCGTTGTTCTTTATCTCAATAAGCTGGGTGGTGCCGACTTTGAGCCTTACTTCGGATGGGCTTCTTGCAAGCTCGGTCTTTCTTGTGAGCGTGATGTTGGCAACCGCAGACGCCTTCGTGCCGCTGATGCGCACGTCGCCTGCTATCGACGCCGGGTTCTTGTCCGAATCCGGGTAGTTGGTGGTTATCGTGAACGAGACGTTCGTGGTCTCGCCTGCGGCTATGGTCTTGCGTTCCGACACAAAGTACGGCAGGCTGGTTGAGTTGAGGACCACGTCAACATCGTTTTCGGTGTCGTTGTTGAACAGCCTGAGGTTGAACGTCTTGGTGCACGACGGCGCAATCGAGCCGAAGAGGAAGGCAGTCTCAATGCGCAAGGGCGTCTTGCGGAACATCTTCACCGGAACGTTCTTTGACGCGCCCGACGTGCTTATCATGCCGTCGTAGTTTTCGTATTCGGCTGTTTTCTTCACCCTCAACGTGATGCCTTCGGTGTTGCTTGGCACGCCGCTGAATACGTACCTGCCGTCGCTTCCGGGGACTGCGCGGTTGGTCTTCACCGAGGTGAATATGTATGGCGACACGAGGTATTCCGCCTCGACCTGTGCGCCCGAAATGGGCGTGTTGCTGTCAGCCTCGGTAACCACCACGGTGACCGTCAACGGCTTGGGCAAAACAACGAGCCAGAAATACAGGAGCCCAACCAGTACAAGCGCCGCAATTATTGCGGTGCCATATTTTTCGCCTATGTCTTTTGACTGGGCGAACGCCGCCCGGGCTGCCTTCAGGGCCTTCTGTCCCGAGTCTTCCTCTTCGGAGTCGGCCTCTTCAAACCTCGGTGCGGGCATAAACGTATCGCAACCTATTGGGAAAGCGCGCTATAAATTGATTGTTAGTTGGCGAGGTTTGGCCGTTACTTGCCCTCAACGGCCGCAGACAGGTCCGCAGGGTCCACGACCAGCCGGAAGTCGCGGATTATTTCGCCAAAAAGAGCGTTTGCGGCGATCCCGGGCTTTTCCTTCTTCTTGTTTGCAACAAGTTCAGAAACCTGTTTTTTGGAAAGCCTAGCGAGGCCGGATTCAAGCACCGCACCAATAGGCTTTCCCGCACACAGCCCCTCGATTATGGGCACGGCTGCGGATTTCGCGAATTTCTTCTGCGAGTAGAGCTCGAAGAATTCCGAGAGTGTTGCCTGTGAAAGCTTTCCGGTGTCCGCGCCCTTCCTGCGAACCGCGGTAATCGTCTCGGCAAGGGTGGTTGCGACGAAGTTTGCGTCGATGCCCTTGATTTGGGTGTAGGTTTCAAACTGTTCGGAGTAGTCCTTCGCAATCCTTGCTGCCATCTCGGCCGAAAGCCCGAACGGCTTCTTCTGGTATTCCGCGGTCTTTTCCTCAAGTGTCTTGGGCGTTACCACCGCGTCAAGCATCCTTTCAGTTACCGCAACCGGCGGCACATCGGTTTCAGGATACATCCTGTCACTTCCAGGCAGCGGCCGCATGTAATCCGTTTTTTCCCCGGCAGCACGCCTCGTTTCCTTCACGACTCCATTATGGGCAACGGCGGCTCTTGAGTGGACTGCGGTAAGCGCGGCCATAGCTTTGTGTTTGTCTGAGATGACTGCGACCCACGCGTCGCCTTTTTTGCATCCCGCGGCTTTTGCGATTTCAGCTGCGGTCTCTTTTGTGATGCCGTACTTGGCAACCAGGTCCTCGTCGGAATGTATTATCCCGCCGACTCCTGCTGTCGCCTTTGCGTAAGAGGAAAGCTCGGTGCCGAAGCGGTGGTTCTCCAAAAGCTCAACGCCAAGGAGCCCCACAAACCCAGAAAGCCGGATTGCATATACGCCTGCGGCGTTTGGCGCGCTTGTTTTTGCATGCGCTAAACCCGCCCCCGTAGAAATTGCCTTCTGTATGAACGGGGCCGTTGCCTTTGCAAACAAGCTGGTAACCTCAACCGCCGGAGTGTAGTCTATTTCTTTTGGCGCCTTCTTTGCAAGCTCCGCAACTGCGCGCTGCCTCTGTGCCTCGTTGTCAACTATCTTGTCCAGAACGTCCAGTTCCTGCGCGCCCTTGACCTCAACTCGGTTTCCGCCGGACACCGAAACGTTCAGGTCCTGCCTGATGGTGCCGATGCCGCGCTGGACTTTCCCGGTTGAGCGCAGCATTGTGCCTATCTTGAGCGCCGCCTCCTTTGCCTGTGCGCCACTTTTGATGTCGGGGTCTGTTGCAATTTCAACAAGCGGTATTCCGAGCCTGTCTAGGCGATACGTGGCGCCGGCGGCGTTGTCCTTTCCTTGCGCGTCCTTTTGTGCTGCGTTCACAATGCCGGAGCTTTCCTCCTCGATGCAAACTGTCTGTATGCCGACTTTGCCGAAAGAAGTTTCCACGTAGCCGCCAAGCGCAACCAAAGCGGTTCGCTGGAAGCCGCTTGTCGCGCTGCCGTCAACCACTGTCTTGCGCATCACAAATATTTCGTCAACAACAGTTGAGTGCAGCATCTTTGCAACCTGCAGCGCGATTCCAAGCGCCTCGGCGTTCAGTTGGAACGGCGGTTCCTCGTCGGTGTCAACTAAGCACGCAGAATTCTCAATAAGCTGGTATTCGAACTCGCGCTTTCTCTGCGCCTCGAACTTTGCAGCAGGGTCAAGCACTCCCAGCTCGCCGGACACCGCAGCAAGCCTGCGCCTTATCGCGCCTTTTGAGGCCGCCTCGTCAAGCACGGTCCTGCAGTTGCAGAACAGCTTGTGCTTGGTTGCGAGCCGCTGGTGTATTTCAATGCCGCACTTTAGTTCTGGTTTTGAACTTGTACGATGAATAATTGTCATTCTTTTTCACTCAATAGTATTCGTGCCTGTTGTTGTACTCTCCCGCGACATTTGTCGCCATCAACTCTGCAACTTCCTTTGCATTCTTCTTCTGCGCAAGCGCCCAGCCAAGCTTCACATACGCGGTTTCTGTAAGCATGTCAGAAAGGTACTGCACTCCGGCCTGTGAAAGCAGCCGGCCGGCCGAATAGACGTATGCGTTCGCCTTGCCGTGGATGCACTGCGTAGTCATGCACACGTGCATGCCCGCGTCAGTTGCGCGCCTTATCGCAGGAAGCCAGCAGTCTTCCTTGCGCAGCGGGCTTGTGGAGACGTGGCCCAGGCCGGTGCCTTCGATTATGATTCCCTTGTATTTTTTCGAGGCGTAGTAGTCAATTATTTCCGAATCGCTTGACGGGTAGGCCTTCACTATTGCGACTTTTGGTTCGAATCCTGTCAGGGGCTTGGCGTCGCCTGCGTCCTCACGTTTTGTGATGCTGGCGTTCGTCTTCTCAATCTTGCCGTCCGGCCAGATTTTCGCAAGCGCAGGCTCGTTGACCGGCTGGAACGCGTCCCTTCTTGACGCGTGCAGTTTCCGCACCTTGGTTCCCCGGCTTGCATAACAGTAGTCATCGTTCGTGGTGGCGTGCATCACTATCGCCTTCTCTCCGATGTCGCTCGTTGCGTAGGCGTGCGCGCAAAGGAGGTTCATCCTGCCGTCGAAGCTTCCCCTGTCGGGTGAGCGCTGCGCGCCGACGAGCGCGACGGGCTTTTTGTACTGTGAAAGCATGAACGAAAGTGCCGAGGCGGTGAAGTGCAGCGTGTCGGTGCCGTGGGTGACTATCGCGCCTTTAGTGTCATCGTCCTCAAGTTCTTTCGCGGCAATCTCGGCGATTTTCTGCCATTCTCGGTAGGTCATGTCCTCTGAAAACACGAGAAACGGCGAATGGAACGCGGTGTTGAGCGCGTTGCCTGAAAATTCAGGTATTGCAGCAAAGATGTCCTTTGCGTCAAGTTTTCCGTGGACGCCGCCTGTTGAGTAGTCTATGAGGGACGCTATGGTCCCTCCAGTAGCAATCATCGCTATCTTCGAAAAGCCATGGCTGTTGGTGGCTGAAGCGGCCGCCGCGGGTTTTGTTTTTGCCTCAGCGCTTGCTTTTGCAACCGACTTTGCCAATACCTTAAGCTCTTCGATTTTATCCGCGGAAATCCCCGCGTTGTAACCCGAATCGAGCTTGAGTATGAGGCAGTCCGTGTCGCCGTACTCGATGCGCGGCATCACGAGGCCCTCAAGCGTCAGGCCTTCCGAGGTGCTCACCGCTACGCGGTCAAGTTCCCCCGCCTTGTGCTTTTCAAGCAGGCGCGCCAGCTTGTTCATAGGCAAAAGATGTTTTGGCGAATTTTTATTACCTTTTAATGTGGCTTGGGAATAATCAGAGTTTCTTGCTGACAAACGTGCCGTCCGCCCTATAGCCTTGTTTGTAGTAGTATTCCTTCGCGCCTACCCCGCTGATTACAAGCAGTTTCTTCGAGTCGAATTCTTCCGCTGCGACGCGCTCGGCCTCGGCAAGCAGGGCCTTGCCGTATCCTTTGTGCTGCGCTGCGAAAGCCTTGCGTTCCGAAATCGGGAGTTCCTCTCCGTACACGTGCAGCTCCCGCACCCCGCAGTTTTCGCCGACTTCCTTGACGTACGAGTCTTCCGAGGGCTTGCGAATGCGGCAGATTCCCATCAGCGCGTCGTTCGTGCGGTCCACCATCGACAGGAATATTTCCTTGCCGTTGCTTGCGTCGTAGTCGATGCGCTCAAGCTCGACTGCGGAGTAGTCCGGCCTGATTTTTTCGTGCTTCGTGCGGAACCCGACCTCGCGGCAGCGTATGCAGTCGCACTTCTTGCCGTGCGCAAGCATATCCTCGCGCACAAGCTGGCGTATGTTGAGCGCCATTATTCCGTGGCCGATGAGGTTTGACGGGATGTCACGCTCGATGCGCATGACGCGGGTGTATTTCGGCAGCCGCGCCTTGATTTTGCCCAGCAGCTTGAGCGCGGTCTTCTCGTCGTAAGGCTCGTACTCGCCCTTCTTCCACAGCTCGTAAAGCCCCGTCCCGGGCATCACCAGCGTCGGGTAAATCTTGAGCATATCCGGCCGAAAACGCTCATCCTCAAAAAGCATCCGGAAATACTTCTCGTCCTCCTTGGGCGTGGCAAAGAGCCCCGGCATCATGTGGTAGCACACCTTGAGAAGCGCGTCCTTGCAGTTCTTGGTTGCATCCGCAACATCCGCAACGGTGTGGCCGCGCCGGGCTTTTTTGTACACTGCGTCGGACAAAGTCTGCACTCCCAACTCGATGCGCGTGGTGCCGATGCGCAACAGGTCAACTACCTCCGGCTTGCTTGCGCAGTCCGGCCGCGTCTCTATGGTCAGGCCAATCATCCTGTGGGGTGCGTGTTCGTTTGCCTTGAGCGCAGCAGCAAGAGTCCGCGACTTTTTTCCATTGAGCGCGTCAAGCGAGCCTTTCAGGAATTCCTCGCGGTATTTTTTCGGCTGCCGGTTGAACGTGCCTCCCTGGATGATGAGCTCGCACTTTGTTGACGCGTGGCCGCTTATGCGGAGCTGCTCAAGCCGCGCGCAGGTCATCCTGTACGCGTCAAAATCGTTCTGCTTTGCCCGCCTTGCGCTGGGCTCGAAGCCGGTGTAGCTTTTGGGCGCGTCGATTCCCTGGGGGCAGTAGATGCAGGAAAAGGGACAGCTGTCAAGCGGCCGCGTCATTATCGCTATGTTGGTAATGCCGGAAAGCCCGCGCACGTCCTTGATCTTGAGCAGTCCGGCAAGCTTTCCAGAAATGTCCGCGCCACGCGCCTCAAGCTCGGAGAACACCTCCGCGCTCTTGATGACGTTTGCAAGCTTGAACTTTTTCGAGTATGCGTTCTTGAGCCTTTCGAACTCCTGCTTGCTTGGGGTGCTGTTTTTGATTTCGCCGCACAGCTGCGAGATTGCGGTCTCGCGGTTCTTCACGTTGCCTTCCGGCTCGAGCAAGATGCGGCCTGTCTTGAGGAACTTCCTCGCGTCAATCCGGTCGTAGTCGAAAGTCAAAATCAAAGCACCGCTAGGACTTCATAAACGGGTTGCTGCGCTTGTTGCCGCAATCCCACAAACTCACTTTGCCATCAGGGCGTCGTAGGCGTTTGCCGCAAACGCAAGGAACCCGACAACCGCCTGCTGCGAGTTGGAGAACAGCAAGAGGCCGTATCCTGCGGACTGCACGTCCTCAAAAAGCGACGCTTTCGACGTTATCGCGGCAGTGGCTGTTGCGTTGACGCGGTTGCTTGAAAGGGACACCGCAGTGAACGTGATGGGGTATGTGGCCTGCTCGTTGGAGACTATCTCAAAGCGCGTGTTCGCCCTGGCCTGGCGCACCACGGTGACCTTCTTTGAGTACTTCACCGCGCCGGGAAAACCCGAGACCGTGACGTTGTACGTGTCGGTTGCCATTGCCTTGTTCTCCAGCGTAAGCGTGTAAAGTGCGGGCGTGCCAACCGCGACAATTGCATTGGACGGCGTCGTGGACATGTTGAACACGTTGCGGCTCACGCGCACCTTGCCAGTAAGCACAAGGTTGCCCGAGCCTTCGTACTCGTCAACAGGCTTCATCTTGAACGTGTATTCGCCGTCAGCTGCCTGGGGCGAGACGATGAGGAAAGCGTGGAAGTTGCGCTCGTAGGTCTTGCCGTTCTCAAACGTCCAGCCAGCAGGAATCGAGCCGGGCACGAAGTTGAGCTGGTCCCACACCGCGATTACGCCGGGGTTTCCCGCAGCGGGGTCGCCGGACGGCTCGCTTGCGCTTATCTCCAGGCTCTGGCCCGGGCCGACTGCGCCGAAATCGACGATGGTGCCGTCGTACGCGGTTGCGGCAACCGGCGCGGTAATCTCAAGGTACGATGCTGCTGAAAGCTGCGCAAAAAGCGCGACTACGAGAACGAACGGAATCAAAAGTCTGGTCTGTGCCATGATTACCACTTCTTATTGAGTTTTCTTTGCCTTTGGCTGATTATAAATCCCTTCGAAAGCCAAGCCGGAATCGCCCTGCCTAGTCGAACTCGCCTGCGTTCATCTTTGCGTAGAACGAGTCCATGAACTTGCAGACCTTGTCGTTCTGCGTTATGCCGTGCGAAATCAGGTACGAAAGCACGGTCTTGCGGCGCTCAATCTCGTCGCTGACTTCGTTGATGCTGCGCGCGGTTATCGCCGCAAGCTTCTCCTTGGACTGTATCGGGAGCTTGGTGCGCTCGAGGCTCTTGGTCTCGGGGTTCCAGGCGAATATCTCGTTGAGCGCAACCCGGTCGTCCAGGCTCGACACTTCGCTTACCTGCACCACCCTGCGCTTGGTCTCGTTTCCGGCAAAGCGCAGCCGGTTCTGCACGACTATGATGTCAACAAGCGGGACAAGCGAGTGCGGCACTTCCATCGGCGCGTTCTCAAGCCTGCGCACGGTGTCCCTGTCGGAGTTTGCGTGCAGCGTGGCAAGCACGCCCCGGTGGCCGACGTTCATTGCCGTGAAAAGGTCTTGGGCTTCCGAGCCTCGGATTTCGCCGACGATAATCCTGTCCGGCCTCATCCTCAGCGCGTTCTTGACCAGGTCCTCCAGGCTTGCCTTCTGGTTGGACTCCAGCCGGACCCAGTTCTCGCGCAGGCTGGGGTTGATCTCAAGCGTGTCTTCGATGGAGATTATGCGCTCGCTCTGCGGCACCAGGCTCAGGAGCGCATTCAGCGTTGTTGTCTTTCCGCTTGCGGTGCCGCCCACCACGAGTATGTTGAGCGGGTAGACCCCGAAGCCGTCCAGGCACGTCCACAGGAAGGCGGCGACGTCGATTGTCAGAGTGCCGTTGTTTACCAGGTCAACTATGCTGAGCGGCTTGTACTGGAACTTGCGGATTGTGATTGAAGTGCGGAACGCGGTAGGCTCGAACACCACGTTTCCCCTACAGCCGTCGGCAAGCCGGATGTTGTTGAACGGCTTGGTCTCGTCGCAGCCAAGCTGGGTGAGGAGCGCGCGCATCTCGTAATCGTTGTGCAATATCAGGTTTGTGCGGCACATGCCGTACTTGCGGTGGTACACTATGACCGGCGCGCCCGGGCCGTTGATTATGACTTCCTCCAAGTCAGTGTCGCGGAACAGCGGCTGTATCAGCCTGTAGCCGTGCACCGCGTCGGTGACGTAGTCGGCAATCTTCTCGGCGTCGACTTTTTTTGGCGCAGCTGCCGCAAACTGCGCGATTGCCTCATGGAACGTGTCAAGCGCCTCCCGCGAAAGCGGCTTGCCTGTCGTGGTCTTGTCGCGCGAGGTTATGAACGACTCGAGCGAGTCGGTGTCCGAAAAACCCGTTGCCTTGGAGAACGCGCCAAGCGTGGTCTTGTCCATCAACAGGTCGCAGAACTTCTGCGCAAGCGCAAGCTCGTCCTTTGAAAGCGCGTCCGGCCTGACTGTGTACAGGCACATCGGGTAGTCTTGCGTTATCTCGGCGTCCAAAATAATCACTTTTTTCCTTAGCACAATCATAATTGTGCGGCAGTAGAAAAAGCCACCGCAACGTGCGCGCGGCCGCTTGCGGGCTGTAAAAACCCCCAGCCCGAACCTTTATATAGGGTTTAAAAGTTATTCTAATGCCTTTAAATATCTTTTACGGTTGGTGTGTCACGATGGCCAAGCAGTCTAAACCAAAGCGAAGAATTGATACCTCGTTCAATGTCGAGAACATTGTTGCCTCGGCAAACCTCAAAGTCGAGCTCGACCTGTTCAACATTGCGATGGAAATCGACAACGTCGAGTACGAGCCCGAGCAGTTCCCCGGCGCAATCATGCGCCTCAAGGAAATCGGCACAACCCTCCTGCTCTTCAAGAACGGCAAGATAATCTGCTCGGGCGCAAAGAGCGAAAAGCAGATTGGCCAGTCAATAAAGCGCGCAGTCGAGCTGCTTGAGAAGTACATGCAGTTCCCCGAAGACAAGAAATAGGCTGCAGAATGTCCAGCGGCGCGTTTCCGCGGGCCATACTGCCTTTTTTTATTTTCCCTACAGCAAGGGTTTAGTATGGACTTTGCGCCAATCGCGTTCGGCCTTGACCCCCTCTCCATAGTCGCAATCGTGGGAATGATTGTCGTGCTGTGGTCCAAGATGGGGAAGAACTGGGGTTTCTAGACATGTTCGGACCCGACCCTTTCTCAGACCCGGTGTCTTTCCTTGCGCTGTGGATAATCCTAGTTGCCGCGTGGGAATTCGCAAACTCAGGCGTGCCGTTCCTCTGATTTGCTGAATGCAAAACCGTTTTATCTGCCCCAGCAGTGCATAGTATCGACCATTTTATGAAACGCCCTTCAAGCACAGCAGGTTCCGGCGCCGCAACCGCGGCAAAGTTCGAGGAGGTTGCGTCCAAGGTTGCAGCAATAGTGAGCCCGACGGCAAGCGAGGCAGCTGCTGAGAAGGCGTTTGCAAACTCCGTGGTGCAAAAGCTTTCCAAGCTCCTTCCACAGGCAAAGGTCACGTTCATAGGCTCTGCGGCGCGCGACACGGGATTGCGCGCTTCGCGTGACATCGACATCTTCTGCGCATTCTCAAAAGGCTCGGAAGAAGAGATTGTCGCAAAGACATTTGCAGCGGCACGCGCAAGCATCAAGGGCGCCAAGTGGGAAAAGCACTATGCCGAGCACCCCTATCTGCAGGCGAAAACCAGCGGGTTCGAAGTCGAGGTAATCCCCTGCTTTGCAATAAAGGAAAACCAGAGGATAATCTCCGCAGTAGACCGCTCTCCGCTCCACATGGCCTACCTTGAGCGCAAGCTTTCCCTTGCGCAACGGCGCGACGTGCGCGTGCTCAAGCAGCTGCTCAAGTCAGCAGGAATCTACGGCGCCGAGGCGCGGATTGGCGGATTTTCGGGCTACGTCTGCGAACTTCTCGTGCTCAACTACCGCAGCCTCTTCAACCTGCTGCAGGCCGCGTCAAGCTGGCGGCTTCCCGTTGTAATTGACATCGAAGGCCAGTACTACCAGGATGACAAGGCCGCGCTTGCGAAGTTTCCAGGGGCGCAGCTTGTGGTTGTCGACGTGACCGACAAGGAGCGCAATGCGGCGGCGGCAATCTCAATCGACTGCCTTTCCGCGTTCATGCTTCTTGCCCGCGCAGCTTGTGCAAAACCTTCCTCGGAACTGTTTTTTTACAAGCCAAAAGTTCCCGCAGGTTCCGCAATTGCATCCGCACTCGTTAAACGCGGCACGCACGCAGTCCTTGTGAGGGCGAAAGCGCCCGCAATAGTCGACGACATCTTCTATCCGCAGCTTGCAAAGACCCACGAGTCAATGGTCGCCTACCTGAAGCGCCGCGGCCAAATTCTTGTTGACAGCGCGCACTTTGCAGACGGCAAGTCCGCCTATATCCTCTTCGAGTTTGCCTATCCTGCGGCACCCTCCATCGAGGTGTGCAACGGCCCTCCTGCGTTCGACGCAACAGCAGTGTCGGGTTTCGTGTCAAGCAGGAGCAGGAACGCAGTCCGCGGCCCGTTCATACGGCAAGGAAAACTGGTAGTCGAGGTTGCAAGGAACCTGCCGGCACAAAAAGCGGTTGCGGAATACCTTCGTTCCTGCAAAAACCTGGGCACAGCAAGCCACTTCCAGAAGCCCCTGGCTGCAGGTAATGTATTCACGGGTCCAAGAAGCGTCGTTTCTGCAGTTTCAAAGAAGGCAATGCCCGAACTTGCAGGCTACGTCTTCCGATGCGCGCACTGGTTTTAGGCTAGCAGTGTCTCGGAGCCATTCCTGCTGACCTTGGTGGGGTCGTTGCTGTCCTGCTTTGAGCGCGAGAACTCGTACAATGCCGTAGCCTCTGCAGCCTCGCGCAAACCGTCCTCGTGGGTAATCACAAACACCTGCAAAAAGCCCCCGGGCCCGACAGCCTCGCGAAGCGCCGCACTCAGCGAGGCAATGCCTGCGGAGTCCAGGTTGTGCGTGGGCTCGTCAAGAATCAGCACGTCAAGCCTAGGTGCGAGCACGCGCGCAAACGCCATGCGCAGGGCAAGGGATGCGATGCTGCGCTCGCCTCCGGATGCGCGTTCAGCTCCAATCCACTCCGAGTTTGCGGTGCATAGCTCCAGCGCATAATCATCGGAAAGCGGCGAGAGCCTGGCGGAAGAGTAGTCCTCATAGGGGTATAGTCTTGCCCATGCGGACGAAAGCTCGTAGTTGACTGCGCTGATGAGCCGCGTGCGCAGGTTCTCCTGCACCTCTACAAGCGCGTTCTGCATCGCCTTTGCCTTGGATGCCCGCTGTGAAATCTTTGCGGCTGCCTCGATGCGGGCCTTCGACTCGGCGACGTTCTTTCGTATGGTCGCAGCCTCATTGCGCCTTATCTGCGCCTGCGAGAACGCCTTCTCCTTTTCCGAGGTAATCTCGAACACGTGCCGCATCGCAACTTCGCGGCTTGCCTCAAGCCTTGCGTGCGTTTCCTCGTTTGCGTACGTGCCGTCAAGCTTGAGCGATTCAATCAGCCGAAGCTGGGCGGTTCTTTCCTCCTGCAGACGGGAAGCCTTTTCAAGCGCAGCTGCCAGCGCCCTTTCCTCAAACGCAAGGCCGGAAAGTACCTGTGTTGCCTTGGCGATTGCGGAGTTCTTCTGCCGCTCAACAAGCAGCGCATCCTTGACGGACGCAACTGCCCTGTCCGCTTCGCCGGCTTTTTCGGATTCCGCGGAAAGCTGCGCGTGTTCG
>Ga0074195_1001936_pt1 | contig 25713 bp, 20 predicted proteins | sample EPASupsiteHSE623_FD_64525 | JGI IMG/M metagenome (GOLD analysis project Ga0074195, IMG submission 64525) | Bioremediated contaminated groundwater from EPA Superfund site, New Mexico - Sample HSE6-23 | ecosystem: Environmental > Aquatic > Deep subsurface > Groundwater > Contaminated ... | reverse complement strand
CCTCGATGTCGGTTCTTTCCATCCTGGCCGTGCAGCAGCGGCCAAGGGTGAGGTTGTTCGCCTATTAAAGGAGATCGTGAGCTGGGTTTAGACCGTCGTGAGACAGGTCGGTTACTATCTGTAAGGGGTGTTTTGCGGTCTGAGGGCAAGTTGGTTTTAGTACGAGAGGAACAAACCAACGGCGCCTCTAGTCGATCGGTTGTCTGGCAAGGCAAGGCCGAGCAGCCACGCGCTCGTGGATAAGGGCTGAAAGCATCTAAGCCCGAAACTACACCCGAAAAGAGACCGCTTGGGACCGTCGTAAAAGACGACGTCGATAGAGTTGGGATGTACGCACCAAGGCAACGAGGTGTTTAGTCCGCAACTACTAACAGTCCTGCACAACACTATAACATTTCCCCGCTGAGTTCAGGCGTAATCTGGTCGCAAAGCTTTTATACCAAGGCAAATCCGCTGATTAGGATTTGCGATGCACATACAATCGCGAATGCGAAGCATTCGCTACCCTCTGATAATCACAGAGTGTGGCGGCCATAGCAGTCGGGAAACTCCTGAACCCATTCCGAACTCAGAAGATAAGCTGACTCACGTTCTATACTGTACTCAGGTGCGCGAGCCCTCGGGAAATATAGATCGCTGCCACATTCACCTAACTTTCTATTCTATAAGATTTTATTATAAAACAATTTAATATATTAAAGCCTATTCTAATTTATCTTGATCTTAATTCTCTAGCGTTGCTGGCAGATGCCAGACACGGCTGATCCCTGTTGAGCCAAATGCATATGGGCAATATCCAGGGCTAAAGCGTGCATATTAAGGGTGCGCAACCTTATCCATCAAACAGTTCCTGGCAAGCGCTTGCCTATAGTCCTAAATGTTCCCCGCGGACGCGGGGTTAGGGGGGCCGTCGGCCGGAGAGGCCCAGTAGTTAGTGGCGCCCCCAAAAAGTTATTGCTGCTGTCCTCTGATTAGAACTCTCAATCTGAATATCCAAGCGCTTCTCAAGGGGTCAGGGGGGGCCGTCGGCCTGAGACACCCAGTTTGTCATGCCTGGCCCAGAAAATTGTGGCTGTTCTTCTTTGATTAGGGCTCTCAAATTGTATATCCTAGCGTTTCTCAAGGGGTCTGGGGGGCCGTCGGCCTTTAGGCACCCAGTAGTTAGTATCTGGCCCAGAAAGTTATTGTTGTTCTCCTCTAATTAGCGCTCTCAGTCTGAATATCTAGGCGTTTCTTAATTCTAAATAGCACCAATTCATCCTCGGTAAAAAGAACAGTGGCTAGGTTGCATTCTGCTTGATCAAGTTCTAGCCACTGAATCGGCTTTTCAGTTAAAAATCTCTCCTGCAAACCAAGTTCTGGCATCTATCCAGCTGTTTCCTGTTCCGCCCCAGCCCTGATTGACATAGAACTGTCTCTGGTGCAGAAGTCCCCAACGGCTCTCCCTATATCTGTACCCATAGGCCAAAGGATAATGCTCTAGGACTCCAGTGCCTATAACCGCGGGAGCATCCCTGTCTTGGATAGAGTCTCTAGCCCTGTTTCTCAGCCCACTTGTAGGAACAAGTCTCCACTCTGCCCTGAAGCCAGCACCCGTTCGCCCATCCAAATACTGCCAGGCATTTCCCATATCCCATGGATTGGTAGCCCCGCCATCTGAGGGTGTACACCACGTTTCAACATGATCGCTGATCTCTCTGATCATATTTCTGACACCCTCGTCCATATTCCTCGGGGCATCGATATCAGATCCATATCCTCCATTCTCTCGGTATATGCCACCACGGGTCCAGTCAGGGTCACCTATCCATGACTGATGATCCGCCCATCCAAAGAGCATGGACCAAGCTACAGGGCCGCATCCAACGGCGCAGCCATCGTATGGGAACTGATTGTACAACCTCTGATCATTATCATTCCCGGCCCACCAGGTCTGCCAGGGTCTCCAGGTTACCTGAACCCTAAGCCTTTGCATCTCCGGCAGTATAGCAGAGGTTCCGCTCATCAGCATTGGCGTTGATTTTGTCTCGTCATCAATTTGAAGCTTGATCATTGAAGGGTCAATAACAGCGAACTTAATACGCTCACTGGCACCATTCCCATAGTATAGAGAAACGATGAACTCAGACTTTCCATTTGGCGGAGCCTTGTTTGCATGTATTACAAGGGCATCGGTCAATCCAGTCCTCTTTATTACTTTGTAGCTTATGAGCTCTTTCCCAGGTCCGCTAAGATCAAGCTTAGCATCCTGATTTAAAAATGCAAGAGTATAATCGTCTCCCGGGAATAGCCCCTCTCCAGATTCTTGTATATACGTTTGAACCTTCCAATCTTCTGCAGCATCCGTTCGCATGGCATCTAAGAAAATCTTGTAATTTTCGGCATATCCTCCTTTTAGCTCCTTCCAGGATTGCCAGTTCTGAATCTGGATTGGATCTGACCCGGGACCGTTTATTTCTGGAGTTCTATTGGATTTGGCTCCCTTATCATCGCTCTCATCCAGGGGTCTTAAAATGACCTCATTTGTCGTTGTTCCTTCCTTCGCCCAAGCAGGATCGATGCTGCTTAATTTAGGTGGCATCTCCCCTATGCTTGAGGCTAGATCTCCCTGAACGTCTTCCGCTACATATGAAAGAGAATCAAGCTTATAGAGTTTGGAAGCAACTTTGCCGGCACTCTTAGCTTTAGAACTGAGCATGTCGCCGATCGAAATCCCAGTGGAACTATAGTGAGGAATTGGTACGTCATATTCGCCCGCTGAAAGTATGATAAATCCTGATGGTTCAACCTCAAACTCGTAATATGCAATTCCCTGGATGTCGGGTCGGAAGAAGAGATTAACTGATTTGCTGAGATGTCCCTCCTTCCAGCTAGTCTCTGATTGGTCATATCTCAGCTCCTCCAGAAGGTTGGCAGCACGGCGTTGTATCTCGATTGGCACCTTTTCGATTGAAGTCTGGGTGCTAATCAGTGGGCTTTTATCCATGATGGTTCCGGGCTTCTCTGCGGGTTGAGGTGCAGCCATGGATAAGCCGACCAGGAGCCCGAAGAGGACAAAAGAGATCGATAGCATCCTTTTATATCGCATTCTCATAACCCTCCCTAGCAAGTAATTAACGATCTTTAGTGATAATACATTCTGTAATGGATATAAAGCTTGAGGGTAAAAATTTTCCTAATTAGTTGCCATAGCTTAATACTTCAGGATATTACGAGGTGATTCAGCCGCAGCAAGTGATCTATAATAGGATTAAGCAATTATATTACGTTGTGAAAGGCTAACCTTTGAAAAAATGCTGATACCAGATCAGCGCCTAAAAGCCCTCTTGATATCTGGCGTTGTCAAGTACCACACAATGATTGCAGCAATAATGATCGATAGCAATCCGCTGCTAGAATTTCCTCCCGCAAATATCTGCACTAGGCCTGAGATTGCAGAGAGCAGAGATCCGATTAAAGCAAGAAGCCAGGCCCATGGCTTGAGTGTCCATAGCCCCCAGCCATAGATGAGCTGAAGTATGCCGATGATCAGAGCCACAACGCCAATGAATCCAGCAGGTCCCTGAGCTCCTGGGATAGTTCCGCCTAGAATCCCTATAGATAGCCCAGCAGCTATGCTAATTAATCCGCCAATAATGGCCAGAGCAGCTAGAATAGTTATTCCTACAGGTCTCTCCATTTCAGTGTACCTCAAATTTTCACTATAATGTCTCTAATTGATATCTGGTTCACATGCAGGGATATTCCCTCACCAATTATTTATTTAATTTATCTCTAGGCTTATTAAAGCTTTTCACTTAAGCTATAATTTTGAGGCGGATGCTCTTGTTTGAATCTCTAGCATATTCTGAATATACTCAAATTACGGCTAAAGGCTGCATGAGGCGCGTCTTTATGAAGATCTCTAATAAAGATCTCTCTTTAATCGATCCAACGGAGAACTCTCTTCAATTGATCCAATGGAGAACATCCTTGGTCACTGACCAGCGTGGCGTCTTTTTTTCTGCATTCTTTCCTAGAATCCAATAATCATGCTTTGCGCTTAGATCTCCCTCCTCCGCTTCATCCAAAAGCCAATAATTAATTACCATCAAGGATGAATCATCGCTATTCTTTGATACTGGATGAGCATATAATATTTTATAGATACTCCCGGGCTTTGGGACCACGACATGATATAGAGGATGATGCAGTGTCATGGTGGAGCCTTCTTCAGCAGTAGTTACGAGAACATCTGCTTTAGCTCCTGAGAAGAAATCCTGCCAGGAATCCACTTCAACTATCTTCGCACTTGGGAATATCTGAGATGCGATCTTCTCATTGAGGCCTTCTCTCAGGTAGAACTGCCAAATTTCTTAGCCTTGCGATAATCTAAAACTGCCTGGAACATCTGCCCCCAGAGCAACGGCTGGTATAGCGGGGGCCAAATTTAGGAGCTTTTCCAATTGATATTGATGTGGCATCGTGGTATCTCCAGGCGATCCTCATGCCATCAGTGACTTCCAGAGAGTCCGGAGTCTGCATAGGTATCCTCCAGCCAGGGACCTCTTTATCTGAGACGTAATACATCCAGAAATGCTTCATGTCTGATTTGATGCCATCTATCCCGATTACTACTGAGCCGCAGTGGCCTGTTGCGCTGTCATCAGGAGTGAATTCAACCTCAGATGTAGACCTTACGGCATCCAGGATGCTGCTGCCAGGCTCAAGGGCCAGCTTGTGATGCTGGACTAAATCCCTGCCGAAATTTATGTATATATCAGCCCTGACTTTGCCTTTCTTCCCTAGCATGGTTCTGGCATCTTTCCTGTATTCAAAACAGTTGCCCTTTGATGCCAGGTCACTCCACCTCGCTGGCCTCAAAGAGGTATGTTCCAAGCCCCAGCATGAGGATGCAGATCAATGCGAGCACCCCCAGGTCCAGAAGGATTGGAAGAGTATTGGCTCCTGGACCAATCAGGCTGTACCTGAGCCCGTCCACCCCATACGTCAGTGGATCGATGTAGACCAGGACCCTGGCCTCCTGAGGGAACCTCTCTATGGGGTAAATGGCACCTGATATGAAGAACAGTGGAAATATAAGAAAATTCATGATAAGGCTGAACCCAGACATATCTGTCATCTTGGATGCAAAGGCCAGGCCCATTCCAATGAACGTCGCAGCTATGAGCACCATAAAGACAAACGAGAGCAAGAAGCCTTCAATGCTTGGGAGCTTCATGCCCATAGCCAGGCCTGATATGAGGATGATCATGCTCTGCATAATGGCTGTGGTCACTCCTCCGGCGGTCCTGCCAAGGACTATGGCTATCCTGCTCACGGGTGCCACCATGATCTCCTTTAAAAATCCGAACTCCCTGTCCCACAGAACTGAGAGCCCTGCAAAGGTCGATGAGAAGAGCAGGGTCATGCCTATTATTCCTGGTGTAAGATAGCTGATGTAATTTATGCCTTCAGGAATCCCTGGAATTGCAGACACTGAGCTCCCTGCAGACCCAAAGCCGATTCCAAGGAAGGCCAGGAAGAAGAATGGAGCTCCCAGAGATCCAACCATCCTGCTCCTCAGCCGAAAGAAGCGTATCATCTCACGAAGCCAGATGCTGTATACGGCATATAGATCGAGCTTCATCTCCTTTCCCTCACTTCCTCTTTCTCCACATGGCAAACATCCTGGCCTGGTTTGCAGCCTCTGCAGCCCTTATCTTTCTGCCAGTGAACTTGAGAAACACGTCTTCGAGGGTGGGCTCGTGCACGCTCACAGACCTGATGACTACATTGTTCTGGCAGGCATCAAGCATTATCTGGGGAAGCCTGGACTCGGCATGGTCAACGCCCAGGGTGATGACGCCGTCTGATACCTCCCTGGTCAAAATCCACTCCATCTTGGACAGGAACTTTAGAAGCGCATCCTCGCCGCTCTGGGCCTCAAGGGTGATTGTGTCAGCCCCTATCATGTCCTTGAGGTTCTCGGGCGTATCAAGAGCAATTATCTTGCCGTTATCAATGATGGCCACCCTGTGGCATAGGTAGTCAGCCTCGTCCATATAGTGTGTCGTAAGGACCACCGTCACCCCTTCATCCTCGTTCATCTTTCTGACGTACTTCCAGATGTACCTCCTTGTCTGGGCGTCCAGCCCAAGAGTGGGCTCATCAAGGAACAGGACTTTGGGGTGATGCATCAGACCTCTCGCAATCTCCAGGCGCCTCTGCATCCCGCCTGAGTAATCCTCGATCTTGACATCGGCCTTATCCTTTAAATCTACCAGGTCCAGGACCTCCTCAATCCTCTTTTGCCTGGTTGATCTGTCCAAGCCATACATCCTTCCGTGAAAGTCCAGGTTCTCCCTGCCAGTGAGCATGCTGTCCACGCTTGGGTCCTGGAAGACAACGCCTATGGATGACCTGACAGCATCTCTATCTGATGCCACATCATGCCCCCACACTGAGGCCGTTCCTGCGCTTGGCACGAGCATGGTTGTGAGCATTTTAATTATTGTGGACTTGCCAGCGCCATTGGGTCCAAGAAGCCCGAATAGTTCTCCTTTGTCTATGGTTAAGTCCATTGAATCCACGGCCGTGAATCCATTGAACTTTTTGGTCAGGCCGCGCATGGCGATTGCTGCATTATCCATTAAATTAACCAATACCATCTAATAAGCTTATAGGTTGCGGCGGCGCCGGGCTTGGAATCGCAACCTTAATCTGCAATGGACTTGGAGAATGCACTCATGCCCCCCAGGGTTCTCTTCACCACCCTATACAAAAAGGGTTCTGTGCCTTATGACTACATTGGAGCGAATTCCCGGTCCAAGTGGTTCAGGTTCTACTGGCCGAGGATCCAGTCTTTTGGCCTGAGATTCTTAAAGCAAAATATACCCGAGCTGGAGATACTTGAGTTTCCAACTTGGGACGAGTATTTAAGGAAGCTCGATGAAGGCTGGGACGTCGTTGGTCTCTCATTCTATCTGAGCGAGACCCATGAGGCCTTGGAGATGGTAGATGCAGCCAGATCCAAAGGCGTGCCTGAGATCTGGGCCGGCAACTATGGAGCACTGACTACAGAGATCCAGGACAAGTTTGATAAGATCTTTGTAGGATACTCCGAGCATCAGCTCGCCCCCTACTTCGGAAGGAATATCAAGGATATAATTCACCCTCCACTCATAGAGTATCTAAACACCCCCTTCAACTACAAGCTGAACATCTTTGGAGTAATGTTCACCACCAGGGGCTGCCCTGTGGGATGCAAGTTCTGCCAGACCCCGGTATTCTGCAACAAGCCCACCACCATACCTCTGGAGAGCATAGAGAATGTCATATCATATTATAAAGAGAATAAGATAAACGTCGTTCTCATAGAAGACGAGAACTTTGGATGCAACAGGAAGCATGCCGATAAGGTCGTTGACCTCCTTGAAGAGTACGATATGGTCTGGGGCTGCATGGCCAGGGCCGATTACCTGCGGGGAAAGATAGACGATTGGGCAGAACGAAGAGTAAAACAGGGCAGGGGCAAGATTGCAGGGTTTGGAGGTGCTGCCATAGGCATTGAGAACCTCCACCAGGAGAGGCTGGATGACATAAAGAAGAAGGAAGACACTGAGGACATAATAGATACCATAAAAAAGCTCCAGAAATACGGCCTTGGCACTGTTGGCTACTACATGATAGGCTTTGAGGAGGATACAAAGGAGTCCATACCCGGGGACATGAAGACGCTGGCGGCCTTAAAGCTCGACATTACCCAGATCTGCGTGATTACGCCCCTGCCGCAAACGCCCTTATACAAGGAGATTGAAAACAAGTTTGGGATCTTCGACCACGATTACCACCACTATGACGGCAAGCACCTGGTATGGAACCATCCCCATATCAAGCCTGATGAGATGGAGCAACTTCTCGACCAGTCTTTAAGGCAGGTCTACCCCTGGACTGCACCCATCAGAAGCTCGGGAAGGATATGGGCCAATGCCTACAGGTATGGAGGCCTTGGAGGACTTAAGGAGGTTGCTGCCTACGTATCCCGTGCCAATGGTTTCGACTACAGCCAGAAGCTGAGGCTGCTAGAGCTGCCCAAATCTTCTAAGAGTGAGCTTAAAAATGAAGGTACTTCTACTATCGTCGCCCGTCGTCCAGCCTGACTTCGACAGGATAGTCAGGCTCCCAAACCTGGGGCTTGCATCTATTGCAGGCAATGTGGACGACCTGTGTACTGTCCATGTGGCAGACCTGCATGCCCTGAAGAACCACAGGGACTATGTCAGGAATATTTTGAAAAGCAGCTATGACCTGGTAGGGCTGACTGCCATGAGCTTCCAGTATCAGGAGGCTCTGGCGCTGGCAGCCATCGCCAAGGAAGCCGGCGCAAAGACCGTCTTTGGTGGATATCACCCTACATTGGGCCACAGGGAGATCGGTCCAAGTGCTGATGCCCGGCTCATAGATTACATTGTCAGAGGCGAGGGCGAGGCCACATTCAGAGAGCTCATCATTGCCCTGATGGACGGCCGGTCCATGGAGGGAATTCTTGGCCTGTCTTATCACCAGGGCGACAAGATGGTGCATAACCCTTCTAGGCCTCTCTTGGACGTGTCCCAGATAGAGATGCCAAACAGGGACGTGCGCCTGATAACCAAGGGGTTTGAAGGGATGGGTGTGCCCATAGACTCTGTAGAGACCAGCAGGGGCTGCACCCAGGGCTGCAAGTTCTGCAGCATAAACCTGATGTACGGCAAGACCTTCAGGAAGTTCTCATTCGAGCGCATAATTGAGGACATAAGGGATGCCGAGGCTCATGGCGCCAGGTCAATCTTCTTCCCGGACGACAATATAACTCTTGATGTGAAGAGGCTGGAGAGACTATGCCAGGCCATAATAGATGCGGGCCTCACTCACATGAGGTACAAGACCCAGGCGTCGGCAAGGGGGATCGCCTCAAGCGCAAGGCTTGTCCAGAAGATGGGCGAGGCGGGGTTTGACGGCGTGTTCCTGGGCGTTGAGAGCGTGAATAAGAAAAACCTGGAGTTCCTGGGCAAGGGCAGGATGTCAGACGATGCCGACAGGGCTGTCCAGTACCTGCATGACAACAATATCATAGTCTCTACGGGGCTTATAGGCGGGAACCCCGATGATAATACAGATGATCTCTGGGAGAACTTCAGGCTTGCGAAGCGTCTGAAGGTGGATATCCCGATATTCTACATCAGCACACCCTACCCTGAGACCCAGATGAGGGCCGAGCTCCAGGAGATGGGCCTTGTGACCAGGAATGATTTCTCAAAGTATGATGGGCTTCATGCCAACTTAAGGACAAAACACCTGAGCGATGATGAGGTCCAGTACATAACCTGGGAGATGAACGCCAGGTACTTCGATCTGGACTGGTTCAGGTTCAACAAGGTAAAGCGTCTCTATCCAAAGTGGTTCATACGAGAGACTATGAGGCTGGCGCCTCTATATGCCAAGAGGAAGGTCGGGCTCATCCTCGGCCTCAAGACAAAGAAAGACTACTTCAAAGAGGACCTGGAGCAAGGTGAGCTTTGCAAGGGCGTAACTTAGGGCCAGGTTCAATATCCAAGAATATATCCCCTTAAATTTCGTAGAGGGCACGAGATGGTTCTGGTAAGAGAAGAGACCCCTGAGGACATTGGCGCGGTCAGAAATATTAATGAGAGTGCATTTGGCCAGCCTGCCGAGGCCAGCATAGTAGACAAGCTCAGGGCGAACTGCGCTGATATCCTCTCCCTTGTAGCAGTTGAAGGCGATCAGGTGGTGGGCCACATCCTCTTCAGCCCTGCCAGGATTGAACTTGGGGAAAAGGCAGTTGAAGGAATGGGGCTTGCGCCTCTGGCAGTCATGCCTGAGCGCCAAAGAGAGGGCATAGGGTCGGCCCTGGTTCGATCTGGCATAAGCACGCTCAAAGACCGGAGATGTCCTTTCATAATAGTCCTTGGATATCCCGGGTACTATCCGCGCTTCGGGTTTGAGCGGGCTTCCTTACACGGCATCAAGTGTCAGTGGGAGGTTCCTGACGAGGTGTTCATGGTGCTGATTTTAGATAAATCGGCTATGTCTGACGCGTGCGGCGTTGCCAGGTATCGACCCGAGTTCGATGAGGCTGTGTGAGCTTTGATTTGCGCTGCCTGGCGAGCAGCTCGGCCTTTATGGACATAGGGCATAGCGACGATCTAACCTCTTTTGGTTAAAATGCAAGTGAGCAGATCTCTCCTCACTGCTGAGCATGCAGTTCTGGCGCTCTTTCGATGCTGATGCTCTGGGCCAGTCTCAAGTCCGACGGCCCCCTGACCCCGTGTACGCGGGGAACACTTGCGTACTGACTTCGACCAATTCTAGATGCACCATCTCAAGTCTTAATCTTGAGAATCTCTGCGTTCTCGGGATCAAGCCCGCTCCATTTCACCCTGTAACCGAGAGATTCGAGCGCCTGGGTGTGGGCTTTTATTCCATATCTCTTGAAGATCTCAAGCGCATCGTCATGCTTCCTGACGCCCTTCAACTCTCCCCTGATCGTATCGAGGACCTCATCGCTTACGAGCTGGTCACCCAGGAGCAGATAATCGGCATTGTCCTGCTCTTTTATTACTTCCTTTAAAGCCTCCAGACTAACGCCATATCTCCCTGCGACCTCATCCAGACCGATAATATTCATGCTGCCATCTAATGAGATCTCCATATCCCTCAGCTTTGTGACCTCGTCCGTCAGCTGTTTTACCTCATACTTTCTCAGGACCTTGGTAATCTCTAGGTATGGGATCTTCCTGTCATAAAAGAAGACGTTATCTGTCTCGAACTCAGAGCCGGAGCAGGCCAGGTTCCTGTTTACCAGTAGCACCATGCTCTCTTTCTCCTCGAGCTGGTTTATCTTCTGGATCTTATTTCTCAGGTACTCGGGCGTCCAGAAGCCGATGATCTCAACATATATCCTGGTACCGTTTCTCTCCATAGAGAAGTCAGGGATGAAAGCATACTGTCCGGCCTTCAGCACCGCCGGCTCTCTTTGAACCTTCCAGCCCTTGAAGCCCAGCTGATAGAACTCCTTCTCAATAGCGCTGTCAAAGCTTATTTTGCCATCCTCAAACTCTCTTCCAAAGATCCTCTTCTCTGTATGGTCCAGAGCGAAATCGTAAATCCTCTTTCCCTGTGGGGTCTTCTTGAGGATGCTGGCCTTCAGGCTCCACCTGCCCGCCATCATGATGGCTGGCAGAAGCTTGGCCATGGCCGTGCCGTATTTTTCTGTCAGCTTGAATATGGAGAGGGCTCCGTCCAGGTATATCCTGCCATCCTGTATGGTGTACATCAGGCCGAGCCGCTTGATCGCCCAGAACACCTGCTGGTAGTTATCCTCTATCTGGATCTCCATTCCTGCGGCCTTGAAGAGAAGGGTCTGGACCAGGGACAGGTTATACTGCCTGAGCAGGTCCTCTGGAGTCATGGCTTGAAATTCTTTCACTAAAAGGTTATCCTCCTGGTCAGCCCAGAGAGCCTTTTCCAGGTCATCGGACTTAACTGAGAGCCTCTTGGCAGCCATGTCCAGAACTGCCGTTCTCTCTTCATCCCCAGTTACAAGCCCTCTTGATTCCTCAAAGACAGCCCTCCTGGCAGCAACCGGATCAATGGCCGAGTCCTTATCTATTGTGCATCTCCTCTCAAGGATCTGAGCCAATCCCCTGATGAAGCGATAGTTGACGCCCTCAAAACTATCTATTGCTAAAGCGAGCTCTCCATATGTCCTCCCCACATGGACCTGAAAAATGCCTATGACTGAGTCTGCAATCTCCAGGTTCTCTTGACTTAGATGGGCATAAACGGGCTCTATTCTTCCCTTACTGGTCCTTGTAACGAGCAGGTCGCTGGTCAGCATCTTTTTCCCCTAGTGCTATTGACTCAATGCTCTCTTTCTCTTCCTTGCAGTGTTGACTTCGCTTGTCTTTGCAGACACGATCTCATAGAGCACTGCTTCTTTCCCATCCTTCTTTCGCAGGATCCTTCCAAGCCTCTGTATAAATGCTCTTTCGCTTCCAGTCCCGCTCAGGATAATGCCGACATCAGCATCAGGAACATCTATGCCCTCATCCAGGACCCTGGATGTGACTACAGCTCTATAAGCGCCCGATCTAAACCTGTCCAGGGTCTCGCTCCTTTCTTTGCTTGCGGTTTTATAAGTTATAGATGGTATGAGAAATTCCCTGGAGATCCTGTGGACAAGTTTGTTGTGCTCGGTGAAGATGAATATCCTGCCTTCATCATGCCTTTTCAGTATCTCTGATAGAGCCTCCATCTTAGATATGCTGTTGAAGGCGATCTCCCTGGCCTTATTCCTTGCAAGCAGTGCATTCCTGGCTTGCGGATCTCTCCCGCTCCTCATAACCAGCTTCTGGAAGTCAGCCGGATTTCTAACTGACAGGTTACACCTTGTCAGGTAGTCTGAGAAGCTCCTTCTGTTCAGATCATACTCTTCTTTCTCATCAGTGGTCAGCTCAACTGCGATCTTCTCAAGCCTGAAGGGCGATAGGTGCTCTCCAACGAGGTCTACCACCCTCTTTTCAAAGACCTTTCCGCCAACCAGCCGGTTGAGTTCAGTATGCAGGCCGTCTTCCCTCTCAAAGGTGGCAGTCAAGCCCAGCCTGAAAGGAGATGCAAACATCTCAGCTATATTCCTGAAGCCCTCGGCGGGGAGGTGATGAACCTCGTCAAAGATCAGGAGGCCAAACTTGTTCCCGAGCCTATCTGCATGAATGTATGCAGAGTCATATGTGGATACGGTTATTGCCTTTATTTCTCTCTCGCCACCGCCCAGAATTCCCACTTCTATCCCTAACTCATCCTTAAGCCTGGAGCGCCACTGATCAACGAGGTCAAGGGTTGGAGCTATTACTAATGTCGGAGTATTAAGCAAGGAGATGGCTTTTATTCCAATGAGGGTCTTGCCGCTTCCAGTGGGAAGCACGATTATTCCGAGCTTATCGTTAGCTATCCATGCATCCAGGGCCTGTTTCTGGTAATCCCTCAGTTTAATGCTGCTTTGAAGCTCGGGACAGGGCAGGAGGTTTAGTACATGATCCCTGAACTCAAAGCTGGAGATTTTCAGAAAATCGATGATATCCTTATAGTGCAGGGCCATTGCCCTGAATGCTTTAGATCGCTCATCCCAGGTGGAGTTAGGAACTCGGATATTCCCTTTTGCCAGGATTGTGCCTCGATCAAAGGTGAGCTTCATGATCGCATCGGCAATCGGATACACTAGTTTAAAAGCCTTGAGATTCTTTTAAGAAATTGCCTGTGAACCGTGCTTTCTTTTAAGTGAGCGCCAATAGATTGGACTACCACGGGATGCCCGGTCCCCTAAAGCACATACACGTGTGATATCTCAAGATTCAGATTAAGAGCATGAATAGGAGATGAACAGCCATAGCCTTTCAGGCGATGCACTAACAAGCTGGGCGTCTCAGGCCGACAGGCCACCCTGACCCGCGGCTGCGGGGAATACTCATCATATAAGCCAGAGCTACGGCAAACGTATGATGGCATAAGGTCCGCATATATCCGATATCCTTGGAGTACATTGGGCCTGCTTTATTCCCTCAAACAGCTCTCGGCCAGCGCTTGCCTATCAATGTAAATGTTCCCCGCGAACGCGGGGTCAGGGGGGCCGTCGGCCTTGAGACACCCAGTAGTTAGTGCCTGGCCCAGAATGTTATGATTATTCTTCTCAGATTCGTGCTCAGCTCGATCTGAATCTTGAGTAATCCCCCCATGCAGACACACTTTAGGGTCATGGTCTCAAGTATCAGCTTAATCCGTTATTGCCTCGCCCAAAACCAAAAAGATAATTCAAAGCAATATGAAGTCAGTGCAAACGAGAACCTGCTGGAACTAAGGCCCATCAAGCTCTAGAGAGGTCTTTGCGTCATTCCTTTATTAGGATCGACCCTGAAATCATGATCTTTCCAGCGTATTGCCCGTTGGTATGTGAGGACCAGAATGAACATCCACATCGCGCCAATGGTATAGCTACCTATAACATCGCTCGCCCAGTGTGCACCAAGAAACACACGCGAAGGTCCGATCAATACTATCTGTACAGCACAGACGGCGATGATGACCATCCTCAGGCGTCCGGCAAGTTGCATCCACGATAGATAAGCGAGGAATCCAAAGAAGACTACAAAAAATAGGACGTGCCCGCTTGGATAGCTATACTGGTTGATGCTCTGAAAAAGGCCGCTTGCGTTTCCGGCAATAGGGAATGGACGCGCTCTGTGGATGAGCTCTTTTAGAACAAAAGCCAGAAGCACACTGCTGGTAGTCGCAAGCATGAATGCCGCCTCCAGCCATTGGCGCCTCAGTGCAAATATTCCCATAGCAATGACGACCAGTGTGGTAGCAGTCGCTGGTTCGCCTAGGTAGCTAACACCTTGCATTAGCTTATCGAAAAGCGGGCTCGCTTGCTCTTGCAGCTCATGGTAGGACTTCAGGTCGAATGGCAATACAGTAAGCCTCTCGGCTGCATATGAAAGCGCGATTGCAAATGTGAGCAGCAACATAAATGCGAGTGCGATCTTTCGATTCATTACATTTACTTCATAGATTCATGCCTAATATTCTTTTAGCAAACTCCAGGCAGCTAAAAAGGTTATTCAGCATGTTTCCCGGAAAAGGGTCGCGCTGTGGCTCATATATGCATCGAGGTTGGCAGTCTATCTAAGAGCATCTTCTGCCAGATCCAAAGATGCACCAGATCCAAAGTTATATGCTCAGGCGAGGTGAGTGTAAGAAGAGTGTAAGAAGATGGACGAGTGCACTGAGGTAGGCGAGAGGGAGCTCATAAGGAGGATCTCCAAGATTTTGGGCGGCATAGTCAATGATGACTGTGCAGTGATAGATTCAGGCGAAAAATACCTGGTGGCCACCACAGACATGCTTCACAGGAAGTCCGATTTTCCAGATATCATGACCCCCTGGCAGATAGGCTGGATGACAGTAGCCGTCAACCTAAGCGACGTAGCAGCCATGGGGGCAGAGCCGTCAGGCCTTCTTATAGCTTCAGGCATACCTCAGGGTGCAGAACTTCCACTAATAGACGGCATCTTTGAAGGGCTGAGGGATTGTGCCGGTACTTACGGCACAAGCATCATCGGCGGCGATATGGACTCCACTGATGAGCTCAACCTGACTGCATGTGCTCTCGGCTTTGTGGAGAAGGATCTGATACTGAGGCGAAGCGGAGCTATGCCTGGAGACCTCCTCTGCACAACCGGCACCCTGGGCGCTGCAGGAGCAGGCCTTAAAGCCTGGCAGAAGGGCGATCTTGGATCGAAGTTCATAAAGAGCCTTTTAGAACCAAGGCCGAAGATAGATGAAGGACGGGCTCTGGCAAAGTCCAGATCAGTCACTGCCATGATGGATAACAGCGACGGCCTGGCACTCTCGCTCTCGGACCTGTCTGAAGTAAGCGGCGTGGGATTCAATGTGTTAGAGGAGAGAATTCCCTTACCAAGTGGCATAGAGAATGTCGCCGGCAAAAAGGAGGCCCTGGATATGGTGCTGCGTGCCGGGGGCGACTTCGAGCTCATATTTACTGTGCGCCCTGACAGGATAGAGGATGCCAGGAAGGCCTGCCCCCTCACGGTGATAGGATCGGCAGTAAGTGAAGGATTGTGGATAGAGTCAAAGGGTGAGAAGCACAGGCTGAGTCCTGAGGGATATGAGCATTCCCTGAGGAGGTGCAGCCCTGGCCGCAAGCCCTGATGCCTGAATGGAGCGTAAGTACTTATGATCTAGATCTTTTTTAATGATACTGCATTCTGAATCGACATTCTCAAGGATTTATTTAGGATCATTGGATAGATAGAATCGTGAGCTTTGCTACCAGTTCTCCTTACTGGAGTTCTGGGAGCTAGGGAGAAGAGGAGGCGGATTTATGAGAATATATGCAATCACAGCGATCGCAGTTGTTTTGGTGGCTTGTGTATTGATCGCTTTAGCTGATGAAAATGCTATTCACCAGAGTATAAGTCAGACTTCCAGCGGCTACATAAAAGAGGACGGCTCGATAATCACCCAGGATGCAGGACTTGGAGGAGTGGTCATTGGCATTGGAAACTCGCTTAGCCAGTCCATTGACCAGGTGTCATCAAATAATAAGGGGACCTTCCTGCAGCAGTCCAATCTAAGCGCCATAATAACCGGCAATAACAACACTGTGACGCAGTCCTCCAGCCAGTCGGCCATTGACAACGTCATAAATACCATCTTCTCCAAACAGAAGATAAGTGAGCTGGCCATAGTAGTTGGCGATAACAACAGCCCTGTCAGCCAGAGCATCAACCAGAACGCCATGGACAACACAGTCACAGATTCCACATTCAGACAGATAGCATCAACATCCACCACTGTAGTGAGCCACAACAATACTGTGACCCAGGAGATATCCCAGGAGCTGATAAACCAGACTCTGTCCAACTCAACACTGATCAACCAGACCGCCATGGCCACATCCACGGTGATCTGAATCAGGACCTGGCTTTGGCAGATCTCTGCTAAAGCCTATCCCTATTTCTTCACAAAGTAGGGAGATCGCCGTTTATTGGCGGCTATTATGAGGTCCTTGATCTCCTCTTTATTGCAGGAGCACAGGTCCATCAGGTTGTCATTCCTGAGAAGGCATGGCTTGAGCTTCCCGTCCGAGGTCACCCGGAGCCTGGTGCAGTTGGCGCAAAACTCGGTGTTGTCCATAGGCCGCACCACCTCCACCTCGGCTCCCTCCAGAAAGTACTTCTTTCTTCTGTGCATCTCTCTGGTGGCCACCTTATCTGCCCGCGACTGAAGGATGTGCTCAAGGCCTGCCACATCGCCTCCTGCGCCCTGGCCCTTTAGATCAAGGAGCTCTATTAGCTGAAGCACCAGGCCGCGGCCTTTGCAGAAGTCCATGAGCTTGAAAAACTCGCCCTGGTTCTCTTTTAGAACCACCACGTTTAGCTTGACTGGAGTGAGGCCCGCATCCAGAGCTGCATCTATCCCATCTATCACCTTCTGGAGATCTCCGGGCGTTGACCGGGTTATGGACTGGTAGGTGCTGGGGTCAAGAGAGTCCAGGCTCACATTCACCCTGTTTAGGCCTGCCTCGGCCAGAGATTTAGCCCTCCTGGCCAGGAGAATGCCGTTGGTGGTGAGTGAGAGATCCAAATGAGGCATCTGCGAGAGCAGGTCCTCAAGGTCATAGCGCAGCAGCGGCTCTCCGCCTGTCAGCTTTATAGACCTAAATCCAAGCTCTGCCGCGGCATTGGCCACATTCACTGCAGTCTCCAGGGGTATCTCGCTCTTTGGAGCCACCTCCCCTTCGTGGTGACAGTAGATGCAGTTTAAGTTGCATCTGGCCGTTAGAGCCATCCTGAGGCTGCTCGCCTTGCGGCCGTAGGAATCCACCAGAGTCATTTAATGGAGATTGACGTCCGCCCTATAAAGATAACTCCAGGATCAGGCCTCTATGGATCCCAGGCTCCTCTTGAGATAGTTGAGCAGAGCCATGGAGACGATCATGCTGACCGCCATGCCTGAGAGGAGATCCTCCGCAGACTCATGATTCATTGTGGCGAAGTAGATGAGCCCCCCGGAGATGAGAGTCAAGAGCAGGGTGATGATGATGGATACCACCACGGACCATGCTATGGATCCCGCCTCGTACCTCTCAAAGAAGGATGCCGCGAGTATGAAGGCGATAGCTGCCAGGGCCAGCATCATGTGCGACGGCAGAGGTGGTCCATACCTGAACAGAAATATCAGGCCAAGTGCCAGCACCATGGTGGTCAGGGCTAGAAGCGATGATGCGACGAATGCCTTCAGAAAGTAGTTCTCCATAGAGAACGACGGCATAGAGATCACTTGGTATCTTTTTGTAAGGTATTGAATATAAAGGTTGTGTGTGCCTTCCTCCCCGCCCCTGAAGTGGCAGGGCTTCCTATTTCATAGATGTGGCTTGGCTTCATGGGTCCCCCTGGTGCAGAGGTCACATTTCTATAGGCACTAACGGGCAGTCCGTCCGCGAGGATGACCAAAGCAGCATTCCTATCTCAGCACATAGCCAATCCACAGTTTGGGCAGATATGTACCCTTTATCCCTCTTCTGAGTCTACCAAGAAGGTATAGCCTTTTTTTCGATGTTTATGGAATTCGCTAATGAAATAAACTCTGTAGCTAAGAAAACTATTGGTACAACCTTTGTATGAAGACGCGATCTGAATAAATATCTATAAAATACCTGTTTAATTATTTATATTATTGAAGACTTCGAATAATGGATCCGATAGCTGTCAACTTCAGTACTTTTATTAGTATGGATGTATTTGTCCACAGCTACTTGGAAAAGATATCCAATATGATGGATCTATCTTACCATAATCTTTTTAGATCTGATGTCATCACTATATTATTCAATGGATGCCCGGGATACCTCTAAAGTATCAATAGCTAGCTGTGCAGATGCTTTTGAATGTGCAGGAGATCCTGGCGTTGAAATCTCGGATATGACATCTATGAGAGAAGCCAATATGCAGCACCATCTCATGGACCGCTTACCTATAATCGCCTTTGAACTGGCTCCTGATGGCACCATCCTCTTCATCAATGATGTGCTGGCGAAGGCCATCTGTCGCCCCATAGGCGAACTCCTGGGATCGAGTTTCTTTGGCCTTATCATCCCCAGGAAAAAAAGCCAGATCGAGGAGCTTTATCAGCGCCTGAAAGAGAAGGATGTAACTGGTTATGAGCTACAGCTCAGCTCCAAGGATGGCTCTGAGGTAACCCTGGATATGAGCACTGCCAACCAATATCGCGATGGTCTGCTCCAGAAGATAGTTGGCGTTGGTTTAAACATCACCGAGCGCAGGAAGGCTGAGGAAGAGCTGAAGTACAGCAGGTTAATTCTGGATGGCGTTCTAGATGAGATCAAGGATATAATTGCAGTTCAGCTTCCAGATCATACCATCCAGCGTTACAACAAGGCAGGATACGATTTCCTTGGCTTAAGTCCAGAGGAAGTCGCTGGAAGAAAATGCTATGAGCTCATGGGTTGGCACAATGAATGCGAGCTGTGTGCCACTCGCCTTGCTCTGAAGAGCAAGAGGCCTGAGGTCATTGAGAAGTATGTACCTGAGAAAGGAGTTTACCTTGACTGCAGGTCCTATCCCCTCCTGGATGGGACTGGCGAGGTCAAGCTGGTAGTCGAGCAGCTCAGAGATATAACCGCCTCAAAGCTGGCACAAAATGCGCTGCGAGAGAATGCTGAGCTCTACCAGGCTATAATCGAGGATCAGACCGAGCTGATCTGCCGTTGCCTGCCAGATTGCACACTCACATTCGTCAATGAGGCTTACTGCCAGTACTTTGGCAAGAAGCGTGATGAATTGATAGGCCAATGCTTCCTTCCCATAGTATTTGAGGGCGATAGAGATAAGATGGCATCTGAAATCCTCTCTTTAAGCCGAGAGAGGCCGGTGATAGTCACTGAGCATAAGGTGATCACTCCAAAGGGGCTGCGGTGGCAACAGTGGGTAGATCGTGCCATCTTCGATGAGATTGGCAATATATCTGAGATACAATCAGTAGGCCGGGACATCACCGAACGAAAGCAGGCCGAGGAGGCCTTAAGGAAGAGCGAGGAGAAGTACAGGCTGCTGGCTGAGGCATCTCAGGATATGATCTACGTCATAGGAAAGGATGACCGCGTAGAATATCTGAACGACGCAGCAGCAAAGTTCCTGGCCTGCAGCTCGAATCAGGCCATGGGAAGGCAGAGATCAGAGCTATTCTCCCCTGAGATATCAGAACACCAGAAGACCCATCTAAAAGCTGTCTTTGATACAGGTCAACCTGGCCATTATGAAAATCCCTTAAGGTTCGGGGACGATAATCTGTGGCAGGACACCCACCTGATACCCCTTAAGAATGAGTATGGAGGGGTATATGCCGTCTTGGGAATCTCGCGCAATATCACAGAGAGAAAACAGGCCGAAGAAGCTCTGAGGAAGGCCAGATCTGAATTGGAGATGGTAGTCCGGGAGAGGACATCAGAGCTGTCAACGGCTAATAAATGGCTAAGCACAGAGATTGCCGAGCGCAAGATGGCTGAGGAAAGAGAGCGCTATAGAAGCCACATCCTCGAGCTTCTCGCCTCAGGTGCGCCTTTGACCAGGATCCTGGACCTCATCGCCAGCTCTGTGGAGAAAGAAGATCCTTCCATGCACTGTTCCATTCTACTCATGGACGAGGATGGAAAACATCTTCACCACGGAGCTGCTCCCAGCCTGCCAGAGTCATTCAGCCTGTCGGCCGATGGCCTGGAGATAGGTGATGGTGTTGGTTCCTGTGGCACAGCTGCTTATATCAAGCGGCGAGTTATCGTGGAAGATATCCTCACTCACCCTTACTGGGATCCATTTAGAGATCTAGCAGCCGTTGCTGGGGTGAGGGCATGCTGGTCAGAGCCCATCATCTCTGCCACCGGCAAAGTCCTGGGCACATTTGCCATCTATCACTGCATCCCGTGCTCACCTGATAGCCAGGACATTGCGCTTATAAAGCGCGCAGCGGATCTCGCCAGGATAGCCATAGAGCACAAAAAGGCTGAGGATGCGCTTTTGAAGAGCGAGGAGAAATACCGCAGCCTGGTTGAGACAATAAATGACTGGATCTGGGAGATAGACAGCAATGGAACTTATACTTACGCAAGCCCAAAGCTTCGCAATATACTGGGTCACGAGCCTGAAGAGTTGATCGGCAGAACTCCTTTTGATGTCATGCCCGGGGAGGAAGCAATAAGGGTGAGGGCGATCTTCCAGGATCTGGCCAGAGATAAGAAGCCAATTGTGTCTCTGGAGAACATACGCACCCACAAGGATGGACATGAAGTGGTCCTGGAGACCAGAGGCCTGCCTTTCTTCTCCCCTGATGGGACTTTAATGGGCTACAGGGGCGCAGATAGAGACATCAGCGAGCGCAAGCTTCTGGAGGCCGAGCTCAGGAGGGCCAAAGAGGCGGCAGAGGCCGCAGCTCTTGCAAAATCAGAATTCCTGGCCAATATGAGCCATGAGATTCGCACACCAATGAATGCGGTCATTGTCATGGCCAACATGCTCCTGGATACAGATCTAAATGCAGAGCAATGTGAGTGTGCAAAGACTATTAAAAGCAGCGGAGACGCCCTTCTGGCCGTTATCAACAATATTCTGGACTTCTCAAAGATCGAGGGAGGGAAGATGAGCATAGAGTGCCGGCTCATAGATCTAAGAGAGCTCATAGAGGACTCCATGAGCCTGGTATCTGCCAGGGCTGAGGAAAAAGACCTTATCCTCAATTACATGAATGATGGCGCACCAGACTTCATCACAGGCGACCCTACCAGGCTCAGACAGGTACTTTTAAACCTCCTATCCAATGCAGTCAAGTTCACTGATAAAGGAAAGGTGACTGTATATGCCAGGGCTCAATATGTCGATGGCAACTGCAGGCTGCAGATCTCAGTGAGAGATACGGGCATCGGCATACCTGAGGACTGCTTAAGCCGGCTATTCCATTCCTTCAGCCAAGTGGATGCTTCCACCACGCGCAGGTTTGGCGGTACAGGCCTTGGTCTGGCCATAAGTGAACGCTTGGTCAAATTGATGGGTGGAGAGATCTGGGCCGAGAGTCGCCCTGGCATTGGCTCAGCGTTCCACTTCAGCGTTCCTGCTGATGCGGTCTCAGCCAGACCATCGACCAAGCCATCTGCACTCAATGGCAAGAGTCTGCTGCTAGTGGATGGCAGGAAGTCCAGCCTCCACATCCTCGGACGTATAGCCGAGCACTGGTCAATGGCTGTCCAGACTGCTCGATCTGGATATGAGGCTTTAAGCCTGATTCGTATGGGGGCAAAGTTCGAGTTCGTGGTGCTGGGAAGGAATCTGCCAGATATCACCCCTCAGGATCTTGCATTGCAGATTCATAGCATCAGCAAGGCCCGGATTTTCATGCTTGCCATGTCTGGAAAAAGCAGTACGGATGAGAAATCTCCACCCTGTGCCGATTTCATCAAGCCTGACTGGCTCTTCGATGCTCTGGCAGGTGAGCGACCTTTGAGATCGGCAGAGGGCATCGGTACCAAGTCAGGAAGAGCTTCTGGCAAGAACAAGCCCTTGAGGATTCTTGTTGCTGAAGATAACCCCGTCAATCAGAAGGTAATTCTGCTCATGTTGAGGAAGCTTGGATATAGGGCCGATCTGGCAGCCACCGGACTGGAGGCGCTGGCAGCTCTTAAAAACCAGGCCTATGATGTGGTGTTGATGGATGTACAGATGCCAGAGATGGATGGATTTGAAGCAACTCGCCTGATACGGCAGAAATGGCTTGATGGCCCCAGGATCATTGCCATCACGGCCCATGCATTGGATGGTGATAAGGAGAGATGCCTGGAGTCGGGGATGGATGACTACCTCAGCAAGCCCATGCAGATGGAGATGCTGAGACAGGCACTGGATAAGGTGAAGCCCAGAGGTTGAAACGATTCCATTCAAATCCAGACTCCATTTCATGATAGATTCAGATTGAGAGCATGGATCTGAGAAGAATCAAACTGCGTGCGGCCACCCCACCCTAAAGGGTGGGGTATGCTCGGGGCCGCACGCCCGGTTTTCTGGAACTCAGAAATCATCAGATCTTCGTTGCCAAGGTCACCGTGATCTATGCGATTGGGGCTCTACTTTCGTTTTTGATGTTCCTTAATGTAGAGATTGATGGTGTTGGCAGTCACGTGCGAGGGTTCACTTCATCCTCGACCTGAAGGTCGAGGTATTCGTGACCCTCCGCGCTCCCTATGTAATAAACATACCTTTCTGGGCCAGGCACTGACTACTGAGCCTCTCAGGCCTTGGTTCAAAAACGCATCCGCGGGGGACATTTCCGTATCTAGGCAAGTGCTGGCCAGGAGCTGTTTGATAGAGGCGATATCATGCTCTTTGTCATGACAAGATATCCAACATATGCTTGCTGTTACTTAAGCAACCCCAGATTTTCTCGTAAAAGCAGATCCATATTCCATTCACCATCAGTCAAAGCCTCTAGGGACAGCCTTAACCAACTGGCCAACTAATAGATGCTATCATAGAAAGCCAGCGGAAAAATCACAATCTTTATATCAGTTGAATGTCGTAGACAGAATCGGCAAAAGACGAAATGTAAGCGATGCCTGCCAATTAACCCAAGGCCTTAAGAGGAAAACCGAGCTATGGGTGTGAGGTTTTAGATGTTTGTAATTGACCAGGAAATTAAGAAAGACAGCTCTGAATCTGCAGCCAAGTCCAGAACCACAGTTGTGGGAATGATCCTATTCAACAACATGATCGGCAAATCTCTAATTGATAGCCCCTACATGCAGGGCTATATGGAAATGAATGCGGAGCTGGAGAAGATCAGCAGCCAGGTAGAGATTGGGCTTTTTACACATGCCTGGCTGACCGGCTAGTACTTCCAGGCTGAAATATGACCATGATCTCCCCTTAGGCAAGAGGGTCAATCCTGCTGCATACGTGGTACTATTTCAGCATCGTTGTACTGGATAATGATCACTAAAGCAAAGAGCTCTAAATAAAGAGCACTAGTGCACGAAGGCTTAATTAAGACCACATCAGTTCTTGGTAGCGCATTATGCTCTGCGCTTCTGTTGACGACTGCCTATTGGTCAAACCCAATTTGAAGTGCTCTATACTCTATGCTTCTGCCCAGACGTTAGAGTTAGATCACGCATCCATGGCCTGGGGTCTGCCTGCCAGTGCACACAGAAGCATAGTCTATCCTTATGTATCTGCGGATTTTTTTCAGCCTCGCTATCCCAGACAAAGAAAGACCCAAGGCAACTTTTTGGGCGAGACACTAACTACTGGGCCTCTCAGGCCGACGGCTCGACAGCACGTCCGCGGGGAAGGCTTATGCATATAGGCCAGAGCTAGGAAAAAAGCATGATGGCATCATCGTCGCATTTCTTCAACCTAACTGCCATGATCTTCAGTTGCAAGTCGAAATTAAGCCAACGTCCGGAGTCGAACCGGAGTGGAATTGCTCTGCAGGCAATTGCGTCGCCGTTCCGCCACATTGGCATACTGCACTGCACTCAAGCGCTCTGGCGAACCTTGTCCCGATAGATCTCAGAATTCTTGCTCAGTGCTTACAATATATAATAGGACTTGATAGGATATAAATATCACCATTGCGGCAATTTTTGCACCAGTCCTAAAGTAGAATGCTCAGCAGTCCCTGATCCCTTCAAGGCATGGCATATGATCTAGGCCCTGATGAACTGAAAACAGAATAAGTTTACATCCTCCAAGATCTTGGAGATGTTTATCTACATTTAAAGCCATAGTTGTGGCATGAAAATCCTCCTGGTAACCGCACTGATAGCATATACAATGCTTAATTTTGCCAGCGCCGAGGATATTGGAGCTACAGCCATGAACAATCTAGAAGTAAAGCTGAACTTCAGCCAGGTTCCAACTGACTACACCTGCGACGGCAGGGATGTATCCCCAAGGATAGAGGTCCATGGACTGGACCCCTCAGCCAGGTCCCTGGCAGTGATAATTGATGACCCGGACGCGTCCCCGGGCACATTCACCCACTGGGTGATATGGAATATCGAGCCCACAGATCAGATACCAGAGGGCCTTCCCAATAACCCTCAGCTGATCAAGCCCATAAAAGCCGTCCAGGGGAGCAACAGTGGCGGCACTGTGGGCTACACGGGCCCCTGTCCACCTAAGGGCAAGCCTCACAGGTACTTCTTCAGGGTCTATGGCCTGGATGCAATGCTTGACCTGCGCCCTGGGTCGTCTAGCAGCGGCCTCAAGAAGGCCATGGCCGGGCATATGGTGCAGCAGGGCGAGGCCATGGCCACTTACCAAAAGCGGGGCTCGTAGATAGATCCTGGCTAAAAACTATTTTTTGCTCTCAGCCTTGATCTCCGCCAGCCTAATCATGAGGCTCCATGTATTGCTGGTCGCTGAGATGACCAGGTATATTATTACCAGCACCATCCAGCTAAGTTTGCTCACATCCCCCTGTATTATGGTTGAAGCAACGTAGATCAAAGCCAGATAGCAGATGGTGTTTGGAATAAGCAGGCTCGATCTCATCTGGCCGGCCCCGAATATCTGCCCATTTGACCTCTTCATAAACCCAAACTTATGCCATAGACGGAGAGTTCGAGCAAGCTCCAGAACACCCAGTATCAGAAGAGGCACGCCTGTGCCCAAAGGCTCCTGTTGCGGGATTAAAAATATGAAGGCAAAGGAGAGTATCAGTATGAAATTGATGAAGGCCCAGTTGGCCAGTATCCTGATATCTGCAGATCTTTCAGATTTAGATATGACATCGATATGCAAAGATGCCGCTACAAAGATCAGCCCTAAGAGGGTAGCTGCGGCCGAGCCTGCCAGCATGTAGAAGTTTTGCCAGGCATATATGGCCTCTTTAAATGCCTCTATGGTGATGAGTACTCCTCCATTTTATCTAGAACAACTGCATGATCTCTAAGACAGTTATAGGTAAGCAGGCAGAAGACCCACTCCCTTTCCCATGAAAAACTCTTTGCGATCAAATGATAAGGGGTTTTATCCACCCCCTTCAGAATACTTATTCTTCAAGTGATAAAAGGCATCTACGATTGCA
>Ga0074195_1001935_pt1 | contig 25779 bp, 19 predicted proteins | sample EPASupsiteHSE623_FD_64525 | JGI IMG/M metagenome (GOLD analysis project Ga0074195, IMG submission 64525) | Bioremediated contaminated groundwater from EPA Superfund site, New Mexico - Sample HSE6-23 | ecosystem: Environmental > Aquatic > Deep subsurface > Groundwater > Contaminated ... | reverse complement strand
AAATGAATTTCTATATGCAAAGTAGTAATCAATCATAGTTCAATCGTCATGTTAAAACAAATTCAAATCATTAATTTCAATTAAAATAATATGGACAAACTTACTATTGCTCAAACAATCATTGCTTTAGAGACAGTTGCTCTCGAAGCATGGCACAATGGCGATCCCTCTCCCTATCTCGACCTTTATTCGAGGGACTTCACTTATTTCGACCCTGCTATTGAAAGGCGGCTTGACGGTTGGGACAAGATAAAGGAGTTGTATGAAAGCATGCGTGGAAAGGTAAAAATGGATAAGTTCGAAATTATAAATCCCGTTGTCCAACAGACAGATACTATGGCGGTTCTGACCTACAATCTGCACTCATATGCAGGCGAAACGCTCTGGAAAGAGAATTGCACAGAGGTGTATAGGTTGGAAGAAAACAACAACTGGAAAATAATCCACAGCCACTGGTCGCTGACTAAACCCTCTGTTGATTAACTGCACTTTTACACATTTTAGATTGCTTATGGATAAAATATTGACATTCACCGATAGACAAGCCTTCCGGGAATGGCTTGGCAAGTATGGGACAGAGAGCGATGGCATTTGGTTACACTTTGGTAAAAAAGGGAAAATTGTCACGCTATCTGCTGCCGATGCATTGGAAGAGGCGCTTTGTCACGGATGGATAGATGGACAAATGCAATCTCTTGACGATAATTCTTACAAAAAGTATTTTGCGCCACGTTTACCCAAAAGCAAATGGTCTGTTATAAACAAAGAGCTTGCTCAAGCACTTATGGAAAAGGGCATAATGACCCGGCAGGGTTTAGAAGCCATAGAACGCGCCAAGAAACATGGTTTATGGGATAATGCTAAACGTATCCTTATTGACGATGAACAAATACAGCTGTTTAAGGAAATCATACAACAGTATGAGCCTGCTTATAGCAACTTGCTGGATATGTCTCATTCGGTACAGCGTACATATACAGGATTTTATCTTGATGCCAAATCTGACAAAACCCGTAGCACCCGGTTAGAAAAGATTATTGACAGACTTAATAGGAATCTGAAGCCAATGTGATGTGAGTAATTTAGATGACGAAATTAAAAAATGAATTATGAATAATAATGTTCGTTTCCCTTTGCTTTTTTTCTTAATGACATTTATTTGGTCATGGATCCTTTGGACTCCACTGGTCCTTTGCAGCTACAAAATCATTACTGTTTCAGATAGGCTATTATCATTCCTGACATTTCCTGTAATTATGCTAGGAGCTTTTGGGCCACTCGCAGGTGCACTTTTTGTTTTACATCAGGAAAAAGGAAAAGGTTTTATAAAAAAATACCTGCAAAGTTTTCTTGACTTCAATTTAGGTTGGAAAGCTTATACTATTTGGCGAAAAACGATTATCAATGTTATTACCGTCTATCTGGATTTATATTCCTTGTTTAATATTTATGATCTTTCTCGGTGGCGGTCAGGAAGAATTTGGCTGGCGAGGATATGCTTTGCCAATTCTTGAAAATAAATACGGAATATGGTTCGCAAATATAATTTTAGGGATCATTTGGGCTTTCTGGCATATCCCGGTATGGTTCATAACAGGTACAAGTCAAACTTATATGAATTTCGGAGGCTTTATTCTCCTGATGGTTGGATATTCATTCATTCTTTCCTGGATTCGAAAAATCTCAGGCAACAGACCATTTTCAGGACTTTATGCTCATGGCCTTGCTAATTCTTTCATTTCAATCATGCCAACATTGACTATGCAAAAAAATGTAACACAGCCACGTTTCTGGATATGGGTAACATTGACATTTTTAATCGGCATTTTAATTACCATTTTACGTGAAAAAAAGGCTTAAAATCTCCGTTGAAGTTTCCCACATGTCCGGCAAAATTATGTGAAAACTGTGCCGAAAATTGTTGTTGACGCGGATCCTACTAAAAGCTTTGCCAGAGCTGTTAGTAAATACTTGATTAACAGGCCAATACGTACACAATTCATTTTCAATGAAATACTAACCCCTCTGGCAGAGTCTCTGCCAGAGGGGTTAGTATATGCATGATTTACAAATACTTGAAAATAGGTCTGGAAATCAATTAGATACACAATTCAGCTGCAATTTGCGCCTCAATATGCGGTAATTGCTTATTTATCGGCATATTATAAAATTAAAACTCTTTTATTTGACGACTTTGCAATATACAACATGCTAGTAAATAGCGATTTGCCACGTTATGCGGCGCGGCGCGTCAACCCTTCGTGGCACAATAAGTGGGATGTTGCTATAAATAACCATGTTAACCAAACAAATTTGATTTGTTTAATTTAATAAGAGTCTGAATATAAGATTAGTACCACTTATCGTGCCACGCACTTTTTCGGGAAATTTTTATATCCCCAAATACTGTAGAAGCTAATATAGGCGTAACCGATTAGCGGAACAATAAATGACATTTGAATGCCAATCTTGTCTGCAAGATAACCTTGGAAAAGAGGAAGAAGAGCACCTCCGACAACCATCATAATAAGAAGAGAAGAGCCTTGCGAAGTCTTTTCTCCAAGATCTTTAATTGCAAGGGTAAAGATGTTCGACCACATTATTGAGTTAAACAGACCGGCAGCAATTACTGCCCACATGGCAACAACTCCAATATTGGTCATTGTAACAAGTAAAAGCGTGATAATTACAAGAGAGAAAACCAACAGAGTTCTGGCCGGTTTATTTCTCCCGAGGATGAATCCCAATATTTGAAGTACTACAAATCCGGCATAAGGCGACATCTCCATAAACGATATTCCGTTTTTGTAGTGTGCTATTGACATAATTAAAAGAGTGGAAGTAATTGCAGTAACAAAAATAAGAGCCCATTTTACAGTGTTGTTTTTGAAAGTGCTAAGAGTTATTCCACCTATAAATCGGCCAATCATAAGTCCCCCCCAGTAGAAAGCAACAAATGTACTGGCGTGGTTGTCGTCAAGCCCGGCAACCTCCTTAAGCTTAAGATAACTTATAAGAATGCTCCCTATACAAACTTCTGCTCCTACATACATGAAAATTGCTCCCATTCCATAACGCAAAGGTTTATGTTTAAGAACCCCGAGCCCTTTAGAAATTTCGTCGTGATTTGTAAAAACGGGAAGGTGGATTATTTTAAAGAATATGGCCAGTAAAACAAAAATGGTAGCAAAAATCAGATATGGAATTTTAACGGAATCGGCACCGGTGTATTCGGCACCAACAAAATATTTAAATATCATATATCCTCCAATAATTGGAGCAATTGTTGTTCCCAAAGAGTTGAAGGCCTGAGACAGGTTTAGTCTCCCGGAAGCACTTTCGGGAGTTCCCAGAATTGCAACGTATGGATTTGCAGATATTTGAAGCAGAGTAAATCCTAAGCCTAAGATAAAGAGAGCCGACAGAAAAAGAGGAAAAGAGACAAACTCGGCTGCGGGAAAGAAAAGGGCACACCCAATTGCAGATATTATTAAACCGGCAACTAATCCATTTTGATAGCCTATCTTATTGATAGGGTCACCTTTAAGGGCTGAATATATAAAATACAGCAGCGAACCTATAAAATATGCACCAAAAAAAGCAAACTGAACTAACATTGCTTTGAAGTGGCTAAGCTCAAAAACACCCTTTAAGTAAGGGATTAATATGTCGTTCATACACGTAATAAAACCCCACATGAAAAACAGTGAGGTCATAATAACAAGAGGAACTCTGTAGTTGACAGCAGATTCGGTAGATGTTTTCATTTTTTTATATTATAAACAATATTAGATAAGATAAATTGCTTATCCAAATTTTAGTGGAGTATATTTATTATCTTTGTTTATAGTAAAAGACTTTTTTGCTATTTTCTTTTTGTAATAATATGAAAATCAACATAAAAACTTTTCTGCTAAGCTTGCTTTTCTTGTTTAACGGGTTGGCAAATTCTGCCGGAAATCTGTTTGAGGCTAATAAATATGTAGAGAATATAAGTCCGTCGGCTTATATGGGAGGTCCCCAGGTGTGGACTGTTGAGGTAGGTGGCGACGGGTATGTTTATTTTGCTACAGGTTTCACCCTGTCTGTTTGGGATGGAGTTCGTTGGAGTTCATATAGCCCAGGCAAAAGTTTTTATCTAAGATCTCTCAGCTACGATCCTGTTTCTAAAAGGCTCTACTGTGCCGGAGATAACATATTCGGTTACTGGCAGAAGGATGCGATTGGCGAATTCTATTTTACGACTTTGTTTCAGACAAACAATGTTACAAACGGAAATGTCTTTTGGCGAATAATACCCATAAACGGATACTTCTATTTACAGACCCATGAAAGCATTTACAAATTTAACCCGGCAGATAACAAGATAGTCTCTATAGTTATCAACCGGAACATCGGCTATATTCATAATGTTAGTGGGGTTCTTTACGCTCAGATTGACAATAAATTTTATGTAATTAGTGAGGAGAATCTCTCTCCCATTGGCTTAGAAATGTCTGACAGGGTTGTAAATATCATAAATGTAAAAGGAGAATTATTCTTCTTTACAGAGAACAAGGGTATTCAGGTTCTGCGTAACAACAGGTTTGAGCCAATTAATTCTGAATTAAATTCAATTTTAAAGGAGCATCGTGTTTTCTCAGTCTGTTCTTTAGGCGTTGACTCTTTTCTTGTTGGAACCGTTCTCGACGGTGTTTACATTGTAGATTCTAAAGGCAAAATATCAGAGAAATTCAGCGAGAACAACGATTTGAATTTTACTACAGTATTGAGCATGGCTGTAGATAATTATCAGAATATCTGGTTGGGACTGGACGGGGGGATAGCCACAATTCCAAATAATCCAAGTGAGAGGTATTACAAGAGTATAGGGAAAAAAATAGGAAATGTATATGCAGTCCTCACCTATAAAAACAAATTATTGGTAGGTACAAACAAAGGCCTCTATGTTGTTGAAAATCATAAGCCCGCAAGACTTATTGTAAATACTCAGGGGCAGGTTTGGGATTTACTTCAATGTGGAGAAGATATTATAGTCAATCACGATAAAGGGATGCTCCGTCTTTTCGATGATGACTCTTTTGATGTAATCCACGAGAACTCCTGGATGATTAGTCAATGGTACCAGGAGCCAAATATCTTCTATGTTTCCGATAAAACCGGCTTTGCTATTTACGAGATTAAGAACGGACACCTCACATTCAGGAACCGCTTGGATAATTACACCGGTTATTTCAATAGGGGTCTGGTTGACAAATATGGCAATATGTGGATAAACGGAATGAGCGGACAGGTTAGAAGGTTGGTGATTGACAAAGATAAGCGGGTGGTTAAAAAGAATTTACTTTACAAGATTGATTCAAAAGACAAGTGGATTGGCGCAAATATTATAGATAACGAGGTTGTTTTTAATGTCGGGCCGGACTGTTTTAACTACGACATAGATAAAGATTCAATAGTTAAAAGCCCGTATTTTTCTCAACTTTTTCAATTACTGGGAGGAAACACAGATGCAGTTGTTCAATCGGGTAACACTTTCCTCTTTGCCTCGGATGCCGGAATATCAAGAGTAGAAAGAATAAATGATAAGTTTGTAAAGGTGTCGGATATTTTCCCCAGCATAAGGGGGCAAATGATACCTGTGGGCTTCAGACGGTTTCAGAAAGATAGCGATGGTCTAATATCCTTTGGTTTTGCAAACGGAGTGGCATTTTATGACTTGTTCTCCGCACCACCGCAACACTCATATAAATTGGACCTTAATAAAATTGAGTATTCCCAGCGAGGAGTCGTTAAGCACTCAAGCGTTCAGGATCCAGCTAAACAGATAGAATTTCCTAACAATATTGTTGATCTGAAATTCTTTTTCACTGGGTTTCCGGGGACATATCAGATTGAATATTCTATTGATGACTCGCCATGGAAGAGTTTTTCAATTTCAGATCCCCTTAAGTTTGCATATTTAGAAGAGGGTGCCCATTCATTAAAATTGAGAGGAATTTTCTACAATTTAGAAGAACAAGAAATAGATTTTGATATTAAAAAATCATTTACCTCTACTATTTGGTTCCTTCTTTTGCTGCTGCTTGCTTTTGCCTTATTAATATATTTTGTAAGAGCAATAATAAGTAGAAGAATAAAGGCATTACACCTGAGGCTTCTTAAACGACAAGAGGAGGTTTTTGAGAGGGAGAGAATCAAGCATGAGAATGAGCTGCTTGCATTGGAGGTTCATGAAAGGGACAAAAAGCTGACAAGTATTGCCATGAATGATATTCATATTAACAATATGCTTAACGAAATTCAGGCAGAAATACTGGAAATTCAGACCAATGACGCATTAATTAAAAGTAAACTCCGTTCTGTATTACGCAAAATAACATCGAGCAGAAGAAATGACAATAGCTGGAAAGTTTTTGAAAAGTACTTCAATAATGTTTACGACGGATTTTTTGACAAGTTAATGCAACAGTACCCGGCACTGACAAACAATGACCTTAAAATATGTGCATATATTAAACTAAGACTATCATCTAAGGAGATAGCTGTTCTTATGAATATCTCGCCAACCAGTGTAGAAACTGCCCGACACAGGTTAAGAAAAAATTTAGGAATATCTGCGGATGTTTCTTTAACTGAATTGATAGTAAAAATATAACATTGAGTGTTAACTACTTTTTTGTAAGGTTCTCAATTTGGGGTAATCGCCATAAAAACAAATATTTAAAATCCTGGAATATTGTAAATGTAAAGGTGTTTTAATGACACTCAGATTTGGTGTAATATTTTTGTAATGGTACGATATAAGGTAAATATTATTTATTTATTAAACTTTATATTCAGAAAAGCTACAAAAATTTTATTAAAAACTCTAAACAAAAACAAAAATTATGAACAGATTTTACTTTCTGGTCATAGCATTACTCCTGATCTCCTCTTCTGTGTTTGCACAGGAATTTCGTGTTAAGGGTAGTGTTATAAGTTCAGAAGACAATCTTCCGGTTATTGGAGCGACTGTCTTAATCAAGGGTACTAAAATCGGTACTTCTACAGACATTAACGGAGCATTCGAAATCACTATTCCAAAAACAGGTACTGTACTTTCGGTATCTTATTTAGGGATGTCAACTCAGGATGTTATCGTAGAGAACACAAATCCAGTTAAAGTTGTCTTATCTCCCGATGCAACTATAATTGATGCTGTAGTTGTTACGGCACTTGGTATAAAACGTTCCGAAAAAGCACTCGGCTACTCAGTTCAGAATGTCAGCAGCGACAAACTGATTGCTGTAAAAGGTGTGGATGTAGGATCTTCTCTTACAGGTAAAGTTGCCGGTTTGTTAGTTAAAAACTCAACAGATTTTGCAACAGCACCTAATCTTTCAATAAGGGGAGAAAATCCGTTATTGGTTATTGACGGGGTTCCTTACGGGAACATGACACTAAGAGATGTTTCTGCCGATGATATTGAGTCGGTAAGTATTTTGAAAGGTGCAACAGCATCTGCCCTTTACGGATACCGTGGTGCAAACGGTGCAGTTATGGTTACTACAAAACAAGGAAGCAAAGAGCAGGGCATTCAAATCTCCATTAACAGTAATACAATGTTCGATGCCGGATTTCTTGCCATTCCGGAAAAGCAAGGAGTATATGGCCGTGGACAAACTTCGGGAGTTTATTCATATAATCAAGATCAGGCCTGGGGTAGAATAATTGACGGAAGTGATCAGTATCAATGGGATCCGGTAACTAAAGAGTACAGAACTTATGCTTACCTTCCTGTTGGAAAGGACAACTTCAAAAACTTCCTTGAACAAAGTTATATTACTAACAACAATGTTAGTTTATCTTATCAGGGTAAATACTCTTCTGTAAGATCTTCTGTTACATGGGTAAAAACAAAAGGTCAATATCCGAATAACACGCTAGATAAATATAACTATCAAATAGGTGGTGATATCAACCTTGATAAATTCAAATTCAGTTCAAACGTCGCATATTACAAACAATCTTCTCCAAATATTGGGTTCAACGGTTATACAAACTATGACCCAATGTATTCATTGTTAATTTGGACTGCTCCTGACTACAATATTCTTGACTATAAAGATTACTGGACTATTAAAAATGAAAAACAAAATTTCACATACCAGAACAATACACGTCAGGGAGGAAATTTAACAACCAGTCATAATAATCCATATTTTTCTCAATATGAAAAACTGAATATAATTAACCGTGATATTTTCAATGCTACTGCAAGTGCCAGCTACGAATTCACACCTTGGTTAAAGGCCAGTTTGCGTTCAGGTCTGGACTTTTATGCCGACAGACAAGATGTTAAAATATCTAAAGACTCTTATGTCTCTTCAGGTAATACAGGCCCTAACGGCGGTTGGTACGGCAGTTTGGACGGAGCTTACGCAACAGGAAGAAATTCTGGTTACAGTATAAATAATGATTTGATTATCTCGGGAGAAAAAACATGGGATAAATTAACTGTAGATGGTCTGGTAGGGGGAACGATTTTCTTCCGTCAGGATGATGCAATGGCAGCAAACACTGTTAACGGTATTTCAATTCCGGCATTTTTCTCACTTAAGGCATCTGTGGATAAACCAAATGTTACCTCTACTTTATCTAAGCAACAAGTAAACAGTTTGTACGGAAGGTTGGCCTTCTCTTGGGACAGAATGGTATATGTAGAGGGAACCCTCAGAAATGACTGGAGTTCAACACTCCCTTCAGATACCCGATCTTATTTATATCCATCAGTTTCTGGTAGTTTCATTGTTTCTGAGCTTCTTCCCAAGAAATTTGACTGGTTGTCTATGTGGAAGCTAAGAGGTTCCTGGACAATGTCTAAAACACCACCGGATGTTTATGCAACAAACAGTGTATATTCTGTAACAAACTCAGCCTGGGGCTCATTAGCATCTGCATATCTTCCAAACTCACTGGTAGCTACAGATGTGCTTCCACAAGCAGCAACAACATTCGAAGTAGGAACACAGGTGATCCTTTGGAACAACCGCCTGATGGTAGATGTTTCATACTATGATAAACTAATGTACGATTTTCTAAAGAGTGCGGCAATTTCTCCATCAACAGGTTATGTAACCAGCTATCTTAATATTGACGAAGAGATATCGCGCAGAGGCTGGGAGGTATCAGTTTCAGGAACTCCTGTATTGACAACGGACTGGAGAGTGGATATAGGTGCAAACTGGTCTACTTATGCCAGATACTACAATAAGCTAGATCCAAAATATTCAACTGATAAACCTTGGGTGAAAGAGGGTGAACGAGTAGATGCATATGTTCTGAACGATTATTTACGTGACCCGTCGGGTAATATTATTTACTCTAACGGTGTTGTACAATATGCAAGTTATACATCTAACTTCGGTTGGTTCGATCCGGATTGGGTTTGGGGTGTAAACTCTACAGTAAGCTATAAAAACTTCTCTTTAAGTTTATCATTTGATGGTAGAGTGGGAGGTTTGACAAACTCTATGACAGAAAGTTATTTATGGAATTCGGGGAACCATCCGGAATCACTTACTGCGACTCGTGCACTTGATGTTGCAACTCCGGGTTCAAAAAACTTTGTCGGACAAGGGGTTAAAGTTGTTTCAGGAACAGTTGCCTACGATGTTTACGGAAACATTACAAGTGACACCAGAACTTTTGCGCCAAACGATATAGCTATTACATATAAAGATTATGTAAACAGAATCCATGCCGGTATCGCATGGGGTGGGTCCGGTCGTCCTGCCGATATATACTCTACAACATTTATTAAACTCAGAGAGCTATCTCTGACATACAACTTGCCAAAGTCTGCATATTCTACATTTGGTGCAAAAGGTGCATCAGTCTCTTTTGTAGGACAAAACCTCTTTTTCTGGGCTAAAGACTTCAAGTATTCTGACCCTGACGGAGGTTCAGACAACTTTAATGACCCATCTTTACGCTATCTGGGTTTTAATATTAAACTTAACTTCTAATTCTAATATAAGCAATGAAAAGAATATATATATGGTCAATGTTGTTTATACTGATTTTTGCTGATTCTTGCAGCAAATTTGAGGAGATGAACACAAACCCGGACAAATCGACAATGGCTACTCCAGCCATGCTCGCCACAGGCGCTCTTATATCGACACTTAAGCAAGGAGGTGACAGCAAGGCATATATAACCCTTCAGGCGCTGCCTAAATATGCTGGATATGTAGAATCTTCTGCTTTAAACGAACAATACAATAAGATTGGTACTTGTAGTTTTGGAACTTATACAATACTTCCCAATCTAAAACAGATGGTTGAATACTCAGCAGGAAGCATTACAGAAAATTCCTACAAAGGATTGGCTCTGTATCTAAAAGCATTTAATGCATTCAGAGTATCAATGCAAACCGGTGATATTCCATATTCCGAAGCAGGGTTCGGAAAGGATGGATTGCTCAATCCAAAATATGACACTCAGGAAGAAGTTTTTAAACAAATACTTGCCGACCTTAAACAAGCAGAAGAGTATTTTGCTGTTGGAAGAACATTTAGCGGCGACATCGTTTATAACGGCGATCCGGTTAAATGGCGTAAACTATGTAACTCATTCCAATTAAAGGTTATTATGTCTATGAGCAAACGTGTTGATGCCACTACAAAAGCACGTTTTGCAGCTATTGTTGCTGCAGGTAATATTATGGCCTCAAATGCCGATAACTTTCAGCTGAATTATGCAAATCAGACAGGTAATTACCATCCTTTGTATCAGGCTCAAAAGTTTACAGCAGCTACAATGATAAGCGATAATATTGTTCAAATTCTTAAGAAGCTCAACGATAAAAGGCTGTTCTATTATGCAGAACCATCTGCTTATCAGCTTACTCACGGTAAGGTAATGAGCGATCCCGATGCATACATTGGAGTTAATGTTGCAATAAGTTATACTCAGCTTGCAGGAATTTTTTCAGGTGGAAATGTTTCATTGTTAAACAGAAGATATGCTTTTCTGTATGCTTCTGAGCCTCTTGTATATGTTGGATATCCAGAACAAAACCTGATTATTGCAGAAGCAATAGAATTGGGTTGGATGACAGGAAGTTCACAAACATATTACGAGACCGGAGTAAAAGCTGCACTGGCATTTACCATGGCTACAGATGTTTCTTATGCTCACGGTGTTCCGATTGACCAGGCATACATTAACGGATATTTTACCGGACAGGCAGCTTACAAAACCTCAAGTGCAGATAGACTGAAACAAATTTGGGAGCAGCGTTATCTGTTTAACTATTTTCAAGATGGAACATTTGCATATTTTGAATTCAGAAGAAACGGGTACCCTCAGTTTCCACTTGATCCGGCAACAAACCTGAATGCCGAAAATGTAAATGGTTTCCCAATGCGTTGGACATATCCTACGGGTGAGTCTCAGTCTAACAAAGACAATCTGGTAAATGCTCTGGATAGACAATATCAGGGATTTGATGAAGTAAATAAACTAATGTGGGTTCTAAAATAGGTTATAAATTAGTTTGAAGTGATGATGTGATGAAGCGATAAAGGCTTCATCACACATCATGAATTGCTTTGGCGATCATTAGCATGCAAAGGATCTGTAAATTATATAAAAATAAAAAAGTGAAAAAATATATATTAATTATTTTTATCTCTGCCGTGTCATTCTCTTGTTCGGACCATAAGAATGAGTGGAAAATGGTCTGGAGTGATGACTTTGATTACACCGGACTCCCAGACTCAACTAAGTGGAGTTTCGATACTAAAGGAAATGATGTTGGTTGGGGAAATTACGAGGCTCAGTTTTACACAGATAAAGACAGTACAAATGCCTATGTGTCTGATGGTGTATTGAGAATAACTGCCCGTCTTGACAGCGCCGGAGGCAAAAGATACACATCTGCACGCCTTGTCACCAAAGGCAAAGGAGATTGGCTTTATGGAAAATTTGATATCAGGGCTAAACTACCTGCAGGAGTAGGATCCTGGCCGGCAATATGGATGCTCCCTACCGATTGGGAATATGGAGAGTGGCCAAATAGTGGTGAGATAGATATAATGGAAAATGTGGGGTATAATACAGACACAATTTTGGCTACTGCCCACACAAAGATTTATAATCACATATTGGGTACTCAGGTAAGCGGAAAGATTTTTGTACCGCAACCGTATGACAATTTTCATATCTATTCTTTGGAGTGGGATCAAAACGAGTGGAGAGCCTATGTAGATAACGTCCACTTTTATACTCATAAAAATGACGGTACAGGATTTGGAACTTGGCCCTATGACAAACGTTTTCACCTGATTATTAATTTAGCCATAGGCGGATCACTGGGCGGAAAATACGGAGTGGACGACTTAAGTTTTCCAAAAGTCATGGAGGTTGATTACGTAAAAGTTTATCAAAAAATATGAGAGTTTTCTTTTCAATAGCTTTGTTATTTCTGTCTCTGAACATATATGCTCAGAAAGAGACAATATCCAAAAGAGTTGACACCCTGTTGAGTCAAATGACTCTGGACGAAAAGATAGGTCAGATTAATCAGTATTCGGGAAACTGGGAACAGACCGGACCAAAAGCGGTAACACCAATAATTCTTGACGAAATTGCCCAAGGCAGAGTGGGCTCTTTGTTGAATGTACACGGAGCAGCTACAACCCGTTCATTACAGCAGTATGCAATGAAATCGAGATTAAGAATACCTCTTTTGTTTGCTCAGGATGTTATTCACGGCTACAAGACTACCTTCCCAATTCCTCTGGCTGAGGCAGCAAGCTGGGATATCAAAGCAATTGAAAAGTCGGCAAGAATTGCAGCAACAGAGGCCTCTTCATCTGGAATTCACTGGACATTCGCGCCAATGCTAGACATTTGCAGGGACCCTCGTTGGGGAAGGGTTATGGAGGGAGCTGGAGAGGATTCTTATCTGGGGTCAATTATAGGTGCAGCAAGAGTAAGAGGTTTTCAAGGCAATGGAGTTGGATCTGTCAATGCTCTTATAGCATGCGCAAAACATTTTGCAGGATATGGTGCTTCTATGGCAGGACGAGATTACAATACCACCGATATATCCGAAAGAACACTTTGGGAGGTCTATTTACCCCCTTTTGAATCGGTTGTCAAAGAGGGCGTTGGCTCGTTTATGACAGCCTTTAACGATCTTAACGGAGTTCCGGCAACAGGTAACAAGTTTCTGTTGACAGAGGTCCTTCGCAAAAAATGGGGCTTTAACGGTATGGTAGTGAGTGATTGGGGTGCAATCGGCGAACTGATACCTCACGGCTTTGCAAAAGACGGAAAAGAGGCAGCCTGCAAAGCACTCCTGGCTGGTTGTGAAATTGATATGGAGAGTCACCTGTATAAAAATCACCTCAAGCAATCAGTCCTGGACGGAGAGATTGACGAAAAGGTAATTGATGAGGCAGTGCACCATATTCTTTACAAAAAATTTGAATTAGGATTATTTGAAGATCCGTACAAATTTTCGGACGAGAAAAGGGAGAAGGAGACTCTTGGCAATGTCGCCAACAAAGCATTCGCAAGAGAAATAGCGGCCAAAAGTATTGTGTTGCTTAAAAATAACAACGAAATCCTTCCCTTGACAAAAAAATATAAAAAGATATCACTCATTGGCCCTCTGATGAAATCAAAAGCAGATATGAGAGGCAGCTGGTCCATTGTCCGATGGGGCGATTCAGATATAGTTTCACCCTATGAAGGTATCCAAAAAAGAGCTCCAAAGGGAACAGAACTTATATATTCCAAGGGTTGTGACATAAGCACAAACGACAGGAGTGGTTTTACTCAGGCAATAGAGGTGGCAAATAACTCAGATGTTGTAATAATGGCAATGGGAGAGTCGTGGAACATGTCAGGAGAGGCCAAAAGCAGAACAGATATATCGCTTCCGGGAATTCAGGAGGAACTTATAAAAGAGATAGTAGCAACAGGCAAACCGGTGGTAGTGTTGTTAATGGCCGGCAGACCAATGACATTTGAATGGACAGCAGCAAATGCAGGTGCTCTTCTTTACACATGGTGGCTTGGAAATGAGGCCGGAAATGCAATAGCCGATGTACTCTTTGGCGATTATAACCCCGCGGCCAGGCTTCCGATTACCATACCCAGATCTGTGGGACAAATACCGCTTTTCTATAACAATAAAAACACCGGCAGACCTTTAATTGATGAAAATAATGTTTCCTATGTATCTGCCTATATAGATTCTCCAAACACTCCCCTCTATTCATTCGGATACGGATTAAGTTACACACAATTTGAGTATTCATCTCTTGAGCTTAGCAATAGACAGATAGGAAAAAGTGAAACCCTTACTGTTAAATGTAAAGTCAGAAACGTTGGCAAGTATGCCGGCGAAGAGGTTGTACAGTTGTATCTGAGAGATATTTCTGCATCGGTAACAAGACCTGTAAAGGAGCTAAAGGGTTTTGACAAGATATTCGTTAAGGCTGGAGAGACCAGAGAGGTTGAATTTAAAATAGGCAAAGAGCAGCTAGCATTTTATGACATTAATATGAATTGGACAATAGAGTGCGGTATGTTTGAGTTGATGATAGGGCAAGCCTCCGATAAAATTTTGCTCTCAGAGAAGTTCGAAGTAATAAAGTAATAGATATTTATTGATAATAAAGCAGAGATGAGAAAAATAGTATATCTCATAGCAGTTGTTTCTGTATTTGGTTGCAAAAGTATTTTGCAGGACAATAAACCGACAAATGCAATAGCACAAAATCCTGTTATCGAACATAAGATTGATTCTATCTTAAAGAGAATGACTCTTGATGAGAAAATTGGGCAGATGACACAATTAACTCTGGACGTTATAGGTAAAGGGACAAGCGTTTACGATAGTAAAATACCATTTGAGTTTGACCAGGCTATGCTGGATACTGTTATGCGCAAATACAAAGTAGGATCAATTCTAAACACTCCGAGCAATACTCCCTTAACACCTCAGGAGTGGGAATCAATTATAAAACAATTACAAGAAATAGCTATTAAAGAGACCGGAATTCCAATTATTTACGGTTTAGATCAAATACACGGAACGACAAACACAGTGGGTGGAACTTTATTCCCTCAAGAGATTGGTATGGGAGCAACATTTAACCCTTCCCTTGTAAGACTTGGTGCAGAAATATCTGCCTATGAGACCAAAGCAGGCTCTATCCCCTGGAATTTTTCTCCAATCCTGGATTTGGGCAGAGATGCACGTTGGTCGAGAATGTGGGAAACATATTCAGAGGACAGCTATCTGGTTGCAGTGATGGGACAAGCATGTGTTGAGGGATATCAGGGAACAGACAATGGAGCAATCGGTGATAATTCTGTTGCAGCTTGCCTTAAGCACTACATGGGTTATGGAGCACCATTTTCCGGAAAAGACAGAACACCTTCATATATTTCTGAACAGGATATGCGTGAACGCCATTTTGCCCCATTTCTCGCAGCAGTAAAAGCTGGAGCATTGTCGGTAATGGTAAATTCGGGGATGAATAATGGCACACCTTTTCATATCAATTATGGGTACTTGACAAATTGGCTTAAGCGTGACTTAAATTGGGATGGTGTAATTGTCTCAGATTGGTCTGATGTATACAATATCTATACAAGAGATAAGATTGCCTCTTCTAAAAAAGAGGCTGTTAAACTTGCTATAAATGCAGGAATTGATATGTCTATGGTTCCGTATGAATGGAGCTTTTGCATCTATCTGAAAGAGCTGGTAGAGGAGAAGGAGGTTCCAATCTCCAGAATTGACGATGCTGTAAGGCGCATTCTAAGGCTTAAATTTCGCCTTGATTTATTTGATAAACCATATTATAATTATAAGGATTATCCAGATTTTGGCAGTGAAAAGCATGCTGAAGCAGCACTAATGGCTGCCGAAGAATCTATCACACTGTTAAAGAACGCCTACAATATTCTCCCTTTGCCAAAAGGTTCAAAAGTTCTGGTGGCCGGCCCTAATGCCAATAATATGAGATCGTTGAACGGGGGATGGACATTGTCTTGGCAAGGAGAGAAAACCGATGTCTATACTCAGAAATACAACACTATTCTGGAAGCTATTACAAATAAAATTGGAGCAAATAATGTAATTTATGAGCCGGGAGTAACTTATAAAACAGGTAATCCACCAACCACCTCAATTGAGTATTACGAAGAAAATACCCCCGAAATATCTAAATCTGTGGCAGCAGCCAAAAGAGCCGATTATATAATCCTCTGTCTTGGAGAGAACTCCTATTGCGAAACCCCGGGAAATCTTACCACAATGGAATTGTCGGCTAACCAGCAAAAACTGGCTCTTGCCCTTGCCGCAACCGGTAAACCGGTTATACTTGTTTTAAACGAAGGACGGCCAAGAATAATATCTGAATTTGAACCTCAAATGAAGGCAGTTATTCAAACCTACCTGCCCGGAAATTACGGAGGAGATGCACTCGCCTCAATACTTTGGGGAGATGTAAACCCGAGCGGAAAACTGCCGTACACCTACCCAAAAGCCGCTAACTCACTTACAACATACGATTACAAACCTTGTGAGAACCTAAACAAAATGCAAGGGGCTTATGACTACGACGCAATTCCTTATATCCAGTGGCATTTTGGTCACGGACTAAGCTATACCACTTTTGAATATCTTAATCTGAAATCTGATAAGAAGGAATTTACCTATTCCGATACTCTCACTTTTACTGTTGATGTCAAAAATTCCGGAACAAGAGCGGGTAAAGAGACCATTATGCTGTTTAGTAGTGATTTATATGCATCATTAACTCCAGATAATCGCAGATTAAGAGCCTTCTCAAAAATTACCCTTGAACCGGGAGAAACCAAAGCAGTAACTCTCACTGTTGCAGCAAAAGATTTGGCCTTTGTGGGAGCAGATGGAAAATGGGTTTTAGAAAATGGCGATTTTACTATTCAGATAGAAAGTCTGAGCCTCAATCTCACTTGCACCGCCACAAAAAAGTGGGATGAGCCAAACATCCCCTAAATTACTTTTCCAGAAAGATCTCTTTAGGATATTTCTTTAACCCTTCAAAAAAGAAAAACGATTCGCCCTTGATCCCGTTTTTACGGTTTTCCAGAATCATCTCTCTTAAAAATTTATCTGTGGGGATATTTTTATCATTTACCTGTAACAATATCCCCGGAAAGAATATCTCTTTTTCTCCCGGTTTCAGATATTTAATTTGTTCCAAAAGAGTAGCTCTGTACGATTCTATATTATACCGATATACCTGAGGTAATAAAATATCTACATATCCCCTGGCCATCCACTCGGGCCAATCCTGAAGATATTGTGCTTTTGCCCAAGGATGAATACTTGGGGCCATACTAACAACAAGATCCGGCTTAATGATTTTTATTTCTCGGTAAAGTCTGCCAAGATAGTCGGTCAACAAATCGGCCCTCCAGTTTACCCATGTACTATCTTTATAATCCTGCGGGGGTAGGGCACCATCGTGCTCAGATTTGTATAGGTTTGTAGTGTACAAATCATACCCCGACTCTAATGGAACAGCCGGAAGCCGATCGTCACCCTGGATGCCGTCAATATTGTAATTTATAGCCACCTCCTTAATCAGAGAGCTAATAAACTCCTGAACTTGCGGATTAAATGCATTCATCCACTGAAACCCATTTTTCGAAACCAGTTTCCCCATATTATTTATTGCCGCCCAATGTGGATATTTCTCAATAATAATTCCTCCGGTTTCATCTTCATAAGAACATGAAAATCCAAATTCAAACCAGGCATGAACCTTTATTCCACTTGCATGAGCCTCTTCAATTACCTCTTTGAGCGGATCTCTCCCACTAAACTTTTCAATTATGGGAATGCCAAACTCTCTCTCCATAACCAAGCTGGGATACATTGTGCGCGCCCTGTTCCAGACAACAACAAAAATATGGTTAATTCCATACTCCCGACAAACACGAACAGCTTCCTTAATACTATCCCTTGAGTCCAAAGCGTTACTGGCCACATTTGTAAGCCAGACACCCTTTACAACAGAAGTCTGACTATACAGCAATGAATTGCCGGAAAATATGTTCAGCCCGAGGCATATAAGACAAGCAGTAACTGATTTCAAAGCTAAACTCATAAAAAAAACTTTTGAAGATATTTGACCATACAAATATATTGTTTTCATTTAGGAGTGTATAATTTTTTTTTTTTTAGATGAAAACCAAATGATTACGAGAGGGGATAGGTGTATTTTTTACGATATTCATGAGGGGGTATTCCTGTGTATTTCTTAAATGATTTTCGGAATGATGAAAAATCATTGTAGCCGGTCTTTAACGCAATATCTAAAAGATGGTTATGCGAATCTTCCATCATCGATTTGGCTGCTTCAATTTTGGTGCGTTGCATATATACAAACGGAGTATCTCCGGTTGCTTGTTTAAAACGACGCAGAAAATTGCGCTTACTCATATTGGTTATCCGGGCAAGTTTATCAAGAGGAATAAACTCGTCAATCTGTTTCTCAATGGCTTGCTGCGCAAACAAAACCGACTCGTCACCGTGCGTTTTTTGTCCGTTAAAAATGGAATAAGGGCTTTGCAAAAACCGGTCGGTATCAATAAGAAGCAATTTCGACATATAAATAGCCAGCTCTTTGCTAATATATTTTTCTATGAGGTAAATCATTAAATTCTGGAACGACGATGCACCTCCACTCATACAAATGCGGTCGTGGTCAATCATCATTCTGTCAATCACCAATTCGGTTTTTGGAAACCTATCGGTAAACTCTTGCGAATAAACCCAATGCGTAGTGGCTGTTTTATTATCAAGCAATCCGGTGGCCGCAAGAATAAACGAACCGGTACATACCGTAGCCATATCTGTACCTTCTATGTAAAATTCGCGGATTTTTTTAATCATCTCAACATCCGACAATATTGCATCAACATCCCTGTCGAACCCGGGGATTATTATGATATCCGGTCTCTTTATTTCGTAAATGGTTGTGTCTGTATCGAAAAAGTTGCCATAGCTGCCCTGTATCCTTTTTTCATGGGTAGATGACACAATTAGCAAGTTGCAGGTTTGCTTAACCTGGTATTTGTCTGAATATATCTGCGCAATTCTGCAGGTTTTCTGGAACATCTCGTAAGAGCCTAACAGGCTCCATAACGAGCATTTGGGATATGCTAAAAATGCTATAGTCATAGTCTCAATATTTTATATTGCAAAATTAAGTTATATAAATGGCAATATCAACATGTAAAAATGGCAATAACGCCAATCAATTTTTATTATTTTCTCTCTAATTTTGCATCGTTAAATAGTTGCTCAATATGAATAATAATGTACCAGATAAGCAAACCGCCGCTGTTTGCGGATTACTGTGCAAATCTTGCGGAATCTACATTGCAACACAGGAGAATAATACTAACCATTTAAAAGGTATAGCTGAGCGTTTACATATACCTTTTGAACAGGTACGATGTAATGGATGCAGGAGCAGTCTGCTTTCGGCACACTGCAAAAGCTGTTATTTCAGAGAATGTAGTGAAAAAAAGGAAATTGAGTTTTGTTCGGAATGCAATGAGTATCCTTGCCTTAAGTTAAAAGACTTTCAAACTAAAATGCCACATAGGGTTGAGTTGTTTCAATCGTTAGAGCGCATAAAGGAAGCCGGTTGGAAAAAGTGGTATGTCGAAACTGTTACAAGGCATTCCTGCACAAAATGCAATGCGCTTAATGGCTGGTACGATTTTATTTGCAGAAGTTGCGGGAATAAACCTTCGAGCCCATTTGTTGCTGACAATCTTGAAATATTAAGTACATTAAAAAATAAATGAAAGTAGGAAACGTAAAATTAGTATGCTTTTCGCCAACAGGAACAACAAAAGCTGTTCTCAAAAGCATTGCCCGTGGAATTGACCACCCAAACCAGGAACTGATAGATATTACAAGACCGGAAGAACGGGAACATAGCCTTATTACTGGCAGAAATGAATTGCTCGTTATAGCAGTTCCTGTATATATGGGCAGAGTGCCATCGGTATTGACAGATTGGCTAAATTCTATCAGAGCCGACAATACCCCAACAGTTTGTGTCGTTGTTTATGGAAATAGGGCGTTTGATGATGCCTTGCTTGAACTTAAAGACAATTTGGAAAAATGTAGCTGCAAATTAATTGCAGGTGCTGCATTTATTGGAGAACACTCTTTTTCTAGTGCCGATTTGCCAAGTTCTGTTGGCCGCCCGGATGCCGACGACTTACAGCTCGCCGAATCATTTGGACGTAAAATTAGAGAAATTGTAATTTCTACATCATCAGTCAGTTCCATACAAGACCTTGAGCTTCCTGGTAATTTTCCTTATGGAGGTACAAAGCTTTTGTGGCATCTAGATTTTATTGCGGTCAACGACAACTGCAAGCAATGCGGCATTTGCGCCGAAAGGTGCCCGGTTGGTGCAATTGATTCACAAAACAGCAGCATAATTAACATAGACAAATGCACATTGTGTTGTGCCTGCATTAAAAAGTGCCCTCAAAAAGCCAGATCAATAAAAGCCGGCCCAATAAAAGATGCTGCTATAAGGTGCACAAATTTTATTGAACGAAAGGATGTTGAATTATTTTTTTAGATCTTTACAATATACTATTGATAATGATTCGACCACTTTAAAAAAATACGCAAATGAAAATTAACAGACTCGTTTCTCTTGGTAAATTATTGCCATTGTAATTTTATTGATTGGTATGTTCCTTGCTGCAAGTGGAATTTTGTCAATTGTATATATGTTTGACAATCCGTTTGCCTGGATAGCTCTTATATTGAATTTGAGCATGTTTAGTATAGCGATAGCATTAAAACTTAAATTGGATAATAAATAAACGTTGCCCATCTAATATCGCCAAACAGGCGTTAATAAACAAATAAAAACAAGAATCTATGAATATAATCTTGATATCAGTTGGACTTTTTGTTGGATTGGTATTAATATACTTATTTGTTTTAAGACCTTGGCACTTACACTGGGGAGCAACAAAGCAAGAGGTAGTATTGAAGTTGCATGGCGACGGCATTGTGCACAAGCCCGACTTTAATGGCACGAGGGGTATTACAATTAATTCTTCTCCTGAATTAATCTGGCGATGGATAATTCAGATAGGGAGTAAACGTGCGGGATGGTATAGTATTGACTGGATTGATAATGGGGGAATAGAGAGCTCGGATAAAATTTTGCCGGAGTTTCAAAAAATTGAAGTCGGACAATTCATCCCATTTACACCCGACCAGAAAAATGGTTTATGGGTTAAAGAGTATAAAGAATACGAATACATATTATGGTCGGACAAAGAGAATAAGGCATCCTGGTTATGGCAAATTAATAAATCGAAAGATGGTAAAACAAGATTACTTACCAGACTAAGAACAAAATATATTTGGAAAAGTATTTGGATAATCTACTATCTTATATACGACTTTGGGGACATTATTATGATGAGTATATGTATGAAGGGTATAAAGAAAAGGGCCGAAAAGGAATTTCAAAATAATCAGTAAATTCAAAAGACTAACGTTCTCTCTAACAATAAACAAAGAATAATTTCTTATATTTATACCTGATTAGATTTAATAATTATGAAAATTTCAACTGACAGATTAACACTAACAGAAATAACATGGGATGATTTAGAGGATATACATCATCTTCATTCGATATTTGAGGTTGATGAATTTAACACTGTCGGACTTCCAAAAAACATTGAAGAAACCAGACAGAACATAAAACCTTACGTTGAAGCAAACCAAAAGAATCCACAATCAAAATATACATGGAGTGTTAAACTGATAGAAACAAATGTATTTATCGGACTTGCCGGAATTAGTTTGTCAAATGATAAATTTAAAACGGGAGAGATTTTTTATAAGCTGTTACCTGATTTTTGGGGGAAAGGATATGCGACAGAGGTTTCAAGAAAAATAATTGAAACTGGATTTGAAAATTTCAAACTTCATAGAATTACTGCTGAATTGGCAATTGAGAATATAAAATCAAAAAGAGTGTTAGAAAAAAGTGGAATGGTTAAAGAAGGATTATTACGAAAGATTTTGCCAATAAGAGGAGAATGGCTAGACAGTTATCTTTATTCAATTATCGAAGATGAGTATAGAAAATAGGCGATATTGTATAAACTCAAAAAACAAAACAATATGAGAAGACATTTTTTACTAATTATTTTAATCGTTATCTCTGCATCAGCCTTTGCCCAAACAAAGAATGAGATTTCGATCCTTTATGGCAAGTCTTTTGGGCCTGCGACATTATTTAGTGTTTTTAGGGGTGGAGTTCCTAAAGGGGCTGGTTCAGGTTCACTAAGAGAAAATAATTCTATAGGAATAAGATACTTAGCATCCATTAAAGACAGACCAAGACTAAAATTTGAAACCGGAATTGATTATTTATTTGGAAAATTAGAAATAGACCCTGCTCCTACAGGGGACCCTATCCATGATGCCTCTCATACAGAGAATTTTAGCCTGATTTCAGCTCCCATTTTTCTGAACCATTATTTTGGAAAGTATTTTTATATAAATGAGGGGATAATGCTTGACTATCAAAAAACGGAATCAGATACTGATACATATACAGGTTTTGGCGTAGGGATAGGATTCGGCATTGGGGCTAAATTAGAATACAAAAATTTCACATTTAATATAAACCCCAAGTTAGAACGACACCTGTTCTTAAGTAAGAAAGCTGGTCTGATCGAGTTAGGAGTAATGCTAGGAGTGGGATTTAAATTTTAAAAGGCAATATTATGAAAATTAATACTGGCTACATAAACGAATATAGAAAAATCCTCCAATCTACTAATCTTCAAAAAGGTTATCAGGAATTTGTTAAGTTTTTTAGGGGTATAAGAACTTATTTGGCGGTAAACCTATCTGAATTTAAGTTCACTGGAAATATTGTTGAAAACAACATGGATTATTCTTATTTCCAGTTTACTAATGATGAGTTGCAATCAAAAGGGCTGAAGTTTGTTGTCGCTTTTACACATAACAAATTTGAATACGAAATTTGGTTATCAGGAATGAATCGTAAGACACAAATTAACTACCATGGTAAATTAAGCAAGGCAAAACATACATTCACAATGTCGCCAGATCCAAGTAGATTTGATTATATCTTAAGAGATAAGTTATTCGATGATGTGAACTATGATGATTGCGAAAAGCTTTTTGATACTGCAAAAATTAACATTCAAGCTTTTGCACAGAAAATTACCAAGCTTGTATAGTTTCTGTAGAACAAAAATTGATCTGCCAGTTGTTTTCACAACTATCATTTAATGAACGTGATACTATAATATTTTGTGAGGTTTTTATAGAAGAATTATTTGTAATGTGCTAATAAACAAGCTTTTATTAAAACAACTGGCAGATCTGTCCCGTCCAGAAATGACGTGGCACAATAAGTGGTATAGCTATAAATAACCATGTTAACCAAAAAGTTACCGCGCCGCAAAACGAGGTAACTAGCTATTTACTAATGTGTTGTAAATACAAAAGTCGTCAAATGAAAGAGTTTGGACTTTGTAATACACAGATAAACAAGTAAACAAGCGATTACCGCAAATTGCGGCGCGATTTGTCCCTGTCTGGTGGCGCAGCCTATTCCTGTGCTTACGCTACCACAAACCCCTTTTCAAGCATCAGTTCCGCAATCTGTACCGCATTTGTTGCAGCACCTTTGCGGAGGTTGTCGGAGACAACCCACATGTTCAGAGCTTTCTTAACATAAAGATCTCTGCGGATCCGTCCGACAAACACCTCGTCCTTTCCAAAGGCGTAAAGAGGCATCGGATAAATACACTCTGCTATATTATCCTGCACAATTATACCCTTTGACTGAGCAAGAATCTCAAATATATCTGAAAGCTCATAGTCCGATTCAAACTCAACGTTAACGGATTCGGAGTGTCCACCCATTACAGGAACCCTTACTGTCGTCGCAGAGACTGCAATCGAATAGTCTTCCAGCATTTTATGGGTCTCGTTCACCATCTTGAGCTCTTCTTTAGTATATCCGTTGTCGGTAAATGAATCAATCTGCGGAATCAGATTAAGGTCAATAGGGTACTTGTATACGGGATCAAAATCCTTTTTTGTATTGCAGCAACTCTCCATTCTCTCCCCGATAAGCTGCGATATTGCTTTCTGACCGGTACCTGTAACTGATTGATATGTAGAGACAACGATTCTCTTGATTTTATATTTTCTATGAAGAGGGGCAAGTGCTACAAGCATCTGAATAGTAGAGCAGTTAGGGTTGGCAATAAGCATGTCTTCGTTGGTCACCACATGTGCGTTAACCTCCGGAATAACAAGCTTATTGTTAGGGTTCATCCTCCAGAAAGAGGAGTTGTCAATCACCCTGCAAGATGCCTCCACGAATTTTGGCCCCCAGATTTCAGAAACTGTAGACCCGGCAGAGAAGAGTGCAATCTGTGGCTTTTTCGTTATAGCCTCCTGTGGTGTGACAACGTTCCACTCTTTACCCATAAATTTGACTTTTTTACCTGCTGATTTCTCAGATGCCACAGGTATTAACTCAGTTACGGGGAATCTCCTTTCTTCAAGAACTTCAAGCATTTTGCTGCCCACAAGTCCTGTTGCTCCAACTACGGCTACTTTCATCTTTTCTGTTTTTTGTAATTATTTGTTCGCAAAAATATTGTATTTTTTTTTATTTATAAGAAAAATATTACTTTTGACCAAAATTACACTGACAAAACAAAGCAAAAATGAATACTATCTCCGTAAATAATAAACAATTTAAACACAGTTCTAAGAAACCTTAGCATTGGACAGGAGATATACACGCATAAAAAGCATGAATCTCCCGTTCATGCTTTTTTTTTGTGCCTACACCAAAGATTTTTATATAAAACAACAATATGAACACCATTAACAAAGAAATTCAGGATTTTTTCATTCAGATGCTTAACATCGACTCCACATCGGGTAGCGAGTTGCGACTGGCTGAATTCATAGCAAATAATATTAAGTTTCAGCGTGCCCATCTGGAGGTGCAGGAGGTGGGTGATGGCACAGTGAATCTATTTTTCAAATGGGGGAAACCAAAGATTGTCTTTTGCAGTCATCTGGATACAGTTCCCCCTTATATAAAACCGGAGATAACTGAGGTTGAGGTTCCTGGCGGAAGTGACAGAAGTGGCGGAAAGCAGGTTGTAATTAAGGGGAGGGGAACATGTGACGCTAAAGGTCAGTTAATTGCCCAATATACAGCTGCTTTGGAGCTTGAGAAGGAAGGTTTTGACAACTTTGGACTGCTTTGGGTTGCAGGGGAAGAGGTTGGTTCATTCGGGGCACGTAAAGCAAACTCGTTACTAGAAGGGTGTGACTATGTAATTGTAGGTGAGCCAACTGAAAACAAATTGATTTCAGCCGGAAAGGGGACCGCTCTGTACAGTGTAATTATTAACGGAAAGTCTTCACATTCTGGCTATCCCGCATTCGGTGATAATGCTATCGAGAGATTCAGGCTCTTCATGAATGATCTTTCACAAACAGAGTTTCCGTTAGACAATATTCTGGGTGCAACAACCTACAATGTAGGGAGATTGTCCTCCCCAAATGCACATAACGTAATTTCCGACTGTGTCAGCTTCAGGATATACTTCAGGACCACTTTTGCTAGTTATGGGGTATTAGA
>Ga0074195_1001934_pt1 | contig 25785 bp, 24 predicted proteins | sample EPASupsiteHSE623_FD_64525 | JGI IMG/M metagenome (GOLD analysis project Ga0074195, IMG submission 64525) | Bioremediated contaminated groundwater from EPA Superfund site, New Mexico - Sample HSE6-23 | ecosystem: Environmental > Aquatic > Deep subsurface > Groundwater > Contaminated ... | reverse complement strand
TGAAACAATTTTGCCCGTTTTAAGAATAAAATTGCAAAATATGAATCAAATATAACTTCTTTCATAGTAAAAAAGGGGGGATAATCAAACAAATGATTATCCCCCCTTTCTGACCTCACCTGTGTCCCTTCAATTCATTCTAACGAGTCAAGCTTTTATACAATGCAGTAAAAAATTCAACTCCATTTCGAATAACCCTTTCATCAATGTCAAAGGTTGAGTTGTGATGGCCGCCGTTAATAGGTGTCCCGAATATGGCAAACATAGCCTTTCCGCCGCGTTTTTGCACTCTCTCCATGAAAACTGTAAAATCTTCAGATGCATCAAAGCCAACCTCTGGCCACACTTTTGTAACAGATGGCAAACTATTTGCAACTCTGGTCCCCAGTTCAATCAGCTCTTGGTCACCTTTGCCTTCCAACCCTGTTGCTGCCAGCTTAGTGTCAAAAGCTAGACCGTACATCTTAGCTGCACCTTCTATTACAGCCATTGCTTTTTCTACCATATATTGATTAACTGCATTAGTTACACCACGGGTTTCAAGCTGAAAATAAGACTTCTCAGCAATGACATTCCAAGCACTGCCCGCCTCAATTCGCCCTACGTTAATTCGGGAAGCACCTTGCCCGTGCCGAGGAATAGCAAACAAATTACTTACTGCCATGCAGGCCCCTTGTAAAGCATTGCTGCCTTCATTCGGACGCAATGCAGCATGGGACGGCCTGCCTGTAAATGAAACTTCGTATCTGGTTAAAGCCATAAAGCTATGTATATTGAAAGCAATATTTCCTAATTCTTTTAGATTAAGGCCGACATGGCCGCCGAGCATAAAATCAACGTCATCAACTATTCCTTTATCAGCCATGGCAGCAGCACCAGACATATTTTCTTCGTTAGGCTGGAAAATCAGCTTTACTGTGCCCTGAACTTGGTCCTGGTGCTCGGCAAAATATTTTGCTAACAGCAGGCCCATAGCAGCATGAGCATCATGGCCGCACATATGGGCATACCCCTGGAACTCTGAGGCAAACCCTTCCTTCGCCGGACGGTGATGCTCAGCCGCAGATTCAAACACCTCATTGGAGTCGATATCAAAGCGGAAAGCTACTACAGGGCCGGGGTGAGCTCCTTTCATGGTAGCCACAGCACCGGTAAACCCGCCCCTAGCCGGTATTATAAATTCTTCCTTTATTCCAGCCTTAACAGCCTGTTCAAACTCGAATTCAGCTTTTCCCGGATCAGGCGGAAGCATTTGAGCATCAGCAGATATAACATCTTGGCCAAGAGCTACAGAATAGCCCCATGCTGAAAGTTTTTCCGCTACATAGCCGGTAGCATAGAATTCCAACCATGGCGGCTGAGGATGACGGTGCAGGTCGCGCCTCCATTTAACGGCCTCCGGAAAGTTTGCATTTAGCCATTCTATATCAGGCCCTACCGTATCATTCATAGCTTAGTCGCCTCCTTGGACTGAAGCTCCTGAAATCCGTTTACTTTAACCTCTGTTGCAAGGCTTACCAAAACAGTTAATATAAAATTAATACATAACGCCAGGAAGCCAGCATTGAGTCCCATAAAGGGGTCCATCTTATTCAGTACAAGGTATGCCACAATAGCAATACCAGTGATAATACCGGTAAATACGCCTGTTGTTGTAACCCGTTTCCAGTATAGTCCGAGTATAACACCCGGGAAGAACTGTGTTACTCCGGCATAACCGAGAAGCAGCAGTGCTACCAGCGTACTGGAACTAAAGATGGCAAAGTACAAGGATATCGAGGTTATGACAAGGACCAGAATCTTCGCGAGCTTTGCTACCTTTTCATCTGTCATATCAGGTGAAAACAACGGCTTGTAAAAGTTCTTTGCAAATAGCGTAGCTGCTGCCAATATTAGTATTGCTGCCGGTACCATAGCAGTGAGAGCACCGGCGCCTCCTATTAAACCAAGAAACCATGCAGGATAGGTTTCACGCACGATAGTTAATAGTGCCAGATCGCCATTACTGAGACCAGGTATAGTCATTAAAGCGGCAAAGCCTACAAAGAATATGAGCGGCATTGTAATAGTATACAGCGGCATTATAATAGCATTGCGCCGCAGGGTATTCCCGCACTTAGCAGTAAAAGTAGCACCGAAGATATGCGGCCACATATAAAATCCCAAGGAAGTCAAAAGCACTGTAGAGATATACCAGGAATGCCCCATCACCTTAGTTGACCCAGGCATTATTAAATGCTCAGGCTTTGAGTTAATAAGCGCAGTGAACATCTCCGGGATACCGCCAAAATAGACATATGGCAAGCCAATGCCCAGAAAAACAGCAGCAAACAGCATGAGGATATCCTTAACAACACTCACCCAGGCAACTGCTCTAATACCGCTGGCAAAAACGAAACCTGCAACTAGAGCAAAGGAAATCAGCATAGCCGGTACACGACCGATACCGCCAAAGCTTGAAACCTCGACAATAATCCCTAGTCCTGTCAATTGCAATTGAAGATACGGGACAATAAAGACTACCCCAATTAGAGAGACAAGCGCCGCCAGCGGCATACTGCCATAGCGTTTGTGGAAGAAATCAGACTGAGTTTGCATCCCATATTTGTTGCCGATCTCCCATATCTGCGGAAGTATATAAAAGGAGGTAACATAAGCCAATGTCATATAAGCAAGAATATATAGCGTCGGGCCGCCGCGCGAATAAGCCCAGCCGCTGGCCCCTAAGAAGGCAAATGTAGTGTAAATCTCACCCGCCATCAACAGCCATACTAAGAGCAGTCCAAACCCCCGCCCGGCAACAGTCCACTGTTCAAGATTCATCTTGTGCCTGGCACCGGCATAAAACCCCAATATAGAGCCAAAAGCAATAATAATAGAGATAACCGTTAAGGCTATAGCACTATTACTCATCAGGGTGCTCCTCCTTCAAATGTGCCTGTTCAATGTTATACGCCAGCCACATACAAAGTGGTGTTATTAATACCCAAGCACATAACCAGAATATGTTAAACGGCAAACCAAAAACGATTGGATAGATACGATCCCACAGTGAAACAGTAAAGCACATCGCAACAAATGGGATTAAGCCAACAATAACGGCCCCCATAGACGGTTTATGCATAATACTCCTCCTCCTGTCCAATTGTTAGATACCGGATATTATTCTCACTTCCTTTCTTTTATTAAATCTAAAAGCCTCTGCAAAGCGTTGCTCCAAGCATCGTATACTTCTTTAGTTGAAAATATGAATATAAATGCCTTGCTAGACCACCCTCCGCATTATTTCAAGTTAAAATATCTTTTGCTATTATAACAATAGACGAGTTGGAGAGCTTGTCGTATATAAACAACTAACCGGCGGATAGTAATCCACCGGTTAGTTGTTTATATTACTTTTTGTCATCAGCCTCTTAATTTTCTTGGGCTTCCTTATAGGCCGCACCATCTTTAAATAAGGAACCAATTACTTGTCCTAAATCGAAATAATTGGAACCCATCATTATAATAGGGTTTACTTTCTGGGAATCAAGAGCACCATTTGTCAAGCATTCATCAGTCGCATATACTGCTACTATCTCACCGAAAAACATGTCAAAATCGAATATTGGCATACTTTTAATGACTTTGCAAAGCATATTCATGGAACACTCTTTGATCATGGGTGCTCTTCCAAGTTCATCATAAAATGCAGTAAACACCTTGGATTTGTCTGCTGTTTTGCCCGATACTACTCCACAGTAATCCGTCTTCTGAACCATTCCTGCTGATGGTATATTGACACTGAAATAGCCGTTTTCCTTCACACCGATAGTGGTGTAATGGGTGCTCTTAAGTGATATATACAATACCGGCTGAAGACTCACTACTCCACATGCACCGACAGTAACATAATTAGACCTGCCATTGACATCAGCTCCAACAAGCACGGTTGGAAACGGACCAAATGGCCTGTTGGCAATTTTTACTTTTTCCATCGTAAAGCCTCCATCATCGATAACTATATAGTGTTGCTTGCGTACTGCCAAACAAACCTAGTATACCCCAACTATCAGAGTCTATTTTTTTACACTATACTTGTGCACCCTATAAAAAACATCACCTCGCAACGCTCAGATAAGAGGTAAAATAACGGTTACTCTCTTACCTTCGCCAACAGTGCTTTGAATTTTCCTCCTACGGCGCTGGCAGAATTTGATAGGTTATCAAGCGCTTCGCTTACATTAGTATCACAGCCGGCTGCTTTTTCAAATCTAATTTTATGGTTAGTGAAAATTCCTAATAAGACACCCATGATTAAGATACCTTTAAGCAGAGATTAGAATTTGATTAAAATATGATGTAATACAAAAAGTCTGTTCCCTAAATTTTAGAGAACAGACTTTTGCTAACTCAAGTTCGCCTTGTCAGAGCGCTACCATCGTTTTTTCTTTTCTTTAATTGACGCTCTTGCTTGCTTCATGCCACCCACGCCGCCAAACATTCTGTTAATCTTTTCGTGTTCAAGCTGACGGGAACTCAGTCCTTGATATTGCATCTCGGTCTGAAGCTTTTTGTAACTGCTAAAACGTTCTGCGGCAAGCGTACCGGTTTCAATTGCTTCCCTGACGGCACAGCCCGGCTCAGTCTGATGCGAACAATCGTTAAAACGACAATTATGGGCTAGTTCCTCGACGTCAGCAAAGGACTTGGACAAGTCGGCGCTTTCTATTTGTAACTCTCGCATACCAGGAGTATCTATAACCACACCGCCGTTTGGAAGAGCGAATAGCTGCCTATAGGTGGTGGTATGACGCCCCTTGTCATACTCATCGATTTCCTTGGTAGCAAGAATGTCTTTTCCCAGCAAGCGGTTGATCAGCGTGGACTTCCCTACACCTGACGAGCCTATAAACGCTACTGTTTTTCCATTGCCAACATATTGTTCTATTATCGAGTATCCGCTATCGTTCATACTTGTGGTAACAAGTACGTCTACGCCTAGGGCAACAGCATACACTTGGGAAAGCTTGAATGATATATCATCACAAAGGTCCGATTTGGTCAATATAACAACCGGAGTGGCCATACTGTCCCAGGCGACAGACAGATATCGTTCTAACCTCCGGAGATTAAAATTGTTATTTAGCGACATACAGATAAAAATAGTATCAATATTAGCCGCTATAATTTGGCTTTGATTTGATGTTCCTGCTGCTTTGCGCTCAAAAACACTTTTACGGTGAAGAATATGGTGAATTATGGCATTACCGCCACTATCATCAGCGCGGTCAACCATGACCCAGTCACCAATAGCAGGATAATGTGAGTTATCCCGTGCCGTAAATGCCATTTTTCCAGAAACCTCAGCCTTTACCTCTCCACTTTCTGTTATAGCTACGTACATATCCTTATGCTGCTCGGATATTCGGGCAAGATATAAGCCTTCATACATAGCGGCTTGCTGCTCAAATCGGTCCGTGAGTCCTAGCCTATATAAATTAACTTTAGTCACTTTTGTGCCTCCCATATCTTTTTTGCCGAGATGTTGGGGAGGGCAGATATTATTCTACTCTGCAAGCACCTCCCCTTTTAACACAGACTGAGCTTTATATGTTTTGAACATAAAATTCACTCCTTTCACTTTGATTTGATTATATCATAATTAGCGGATCTCTTCCGCAGCCTTATTTCTATATTCTTGTACTTCGTTTGTTAATTTATAATTATTCTTTTTTAACACATCAAGGTACCCTATCATCGCTTTGGAAAAGCTGCCATTATTAGCATCAAATGTGGTTTCTAGATAAGTTTTTTTAGCATCGGGAACCATTTGCTTGGTCTCATAGCTAAAGAGCGGCGTATTATTACCACCATACATAGCAAATGCAGCATAGCGCTTCAGAAGCTGCCGCATATCATCGACTTTGGCCGAACTGCTGTTTTCTCTAATGAATTGCTCTTGGGTTGCTGCTCGCTGCAGAATTTCAGCCCAACTTATCCTTAGCGCAGCATCTTTTATCGGCGTTTTATCAGATTCTAAAGACATAATATCAATAAACGTGACAATGTCTTGGGTAACGGTATTGCGGTATCTCTTATAAAAAGAATAGTCTATAACGGGGAAAAACATACCTTCAGCCGTTTCGATTTTGAATCCGCTGTTCTTGGTCTCAAGCAGAAGATCTTTTGTCGATTTGTCTTGGATACTATTAATATAGGTATCATCTATTCCGATTTTATAGCCTTTTGCTAATGCCTTCTGAACTGCTTCAGCATCAGCAAACTTATCTTGCAGTTTGGGCAGCTTTTCGTTTTGAACTTTCTCAAGCCCAATAACCATTGATGAAGCATTTTGCGGAGAAACTGCCGTAATATTTTCATCAATAAACTTAATGATCTCAGGAATGGCAACATCTTTTTTCAACATTAACGCATTGTAGTTATCCATAACAGCTTTTTCTTTGTTCGCCGCATCGGTAGTCTGCTGCTTAGCTTGTTCATCAGAAGGACTTGCGCCCTTATTCCCACACCCGATTACAGCAAGAACTAATATAGCAACAAGGATAATGCTTACGATCTTTCTTGTAATATTTATCACTTAATCTCCTCCATAATGAGTTGTTTTCAACATTTTATTTAACGATCCTCTGGTTTAAAAGTAACGAGAAAATTGGCTATCAATTATTATGCCCGGATTCAGCCCTAGCTACTTGGTATCCCCTACTCTTGAAAATAATTGTCTTTATAACTCCATAATGTTAGATAAAATCTCGTATGCTTGAAATCACGCTCAGTCGCATATATATCGTTATATATCAAAGTAATACTTCCACAATGTTTTTTCATAGTCTTCGTATTCTCTATCTAAGTATGTCTAAAGACCGCAAAATACTAATAACAAAAAATTATTTAAGGAGCGATCTGTATGGAAAAACAAAATTGGTGCGAACATGACGAAAAGGTATCTAAATACACCTTTGTAAATTACCACTCCGGAGATAAATCAGTGATTCAGAAGATCCAGGCCTGGTGGTGCCCGGAGTGCGGTTTGCATGGCACAGAGTCAAGCATAATTAAAAAGCCGCCAAAAGCTGCTGAATTGTCGTTATCAAATGTAAACATGATATGATCTAGAAGGCTTCCCAGCATGACTGGGAAGCCTTTTCTATGAAAATACAATCTATTACTTTTTACATATCAAAATCCAAATTTAAAGTAGTTATTATCATTGCCGCTAGCTGCGGTAATACTATCATTAAAAGTTTGGAAGGATGATGGTATGAGAGACTATTGCGGTAAAAGCGGATGTTATCAGGTAGATGCAGATATTAATATCGAATACGTTAACGTATTTCTTAACAGCGTAAAAATACTCGAGGAACATGGGGATGAATTCATACACGTAACAGCAGATCAGCGCGAAATTCCAGATGTGGTCTTCGAGCTTGTAAAAGAGGAGGATTCTGATTCCATGTTAACAACAGGCCTGGAGGTTCCAGCCTTTTGTGCCGACGGCGTCAATGAGTTCTTAGCTTCAATACTAAAAGCCTCTGAAAAAATTTCAAGCCGAGAGGGGCTTTATGAGGAGTTGAACGAACTACTTAATCAAGATAATGTTCCATGGAGTTAATTTGAGTAGCGGCACTAACGAAGGAGGAATATGATGACTAAAAACCGTGACCTAAAGGCTTCAAAGGGCATCCCTTTAGAGAATCTAGTTATCTCAGAAATTCCTGTAAAAAAGGCCGTATCTATAGGGCACCTTGATGTTTCCAATAATGATGAGAAAAGAAAGTAACAATTAGTCAAGCCGTAAAATGAGGAGTGCATTTAAATGCCCCCTCATTTTTCATTGTATATAAAGAAAGATCCGTAAAAAACTGCCATGTACTTGTCCTATTTTTGTTGTCGAAATTCGACAACTACCTTTAGCCCGCTACCCCAGCTAGGATAGGCTTCAAGCTAGATAGCCCTTTAATTATTTCCTTTACTGTATATGTCATAAACACAGAGCGATTACCGATTGTTGTTGCAAGCTGTAAATTGGGACAACCTTAAGTCACAATTCGCTTGTTGTATTGGTATAATATTCCATTTATTATAAAAGATAGACCGTGTCTATTTATTATGCCCATACAGACAAACAGTACAAGAGACGGTAGGAGGAGTATTGAATGGACGTCCGTAACACTTCATTTACCTTTTATAATTCCCAAGTAGCGTTTAATTGCCTTCTAAAAGCTTTCTGCATCGGTAAACAGGATCGAGTTCTAATACCCGCTTACACAGATTCGTTTATACCACTAACAATTTACCATACGGCGGCAGATCCTGAGTATGCTGATATTGATCCTCAGAATTACAATTCGCTATTATCGCATTATACCGAAGCGTATGAGCGTATGAAAAGTAATGGTACCGCTTCATTCTTGACTGCTGTATTAATTCATCATGCTTATGGCAGCCCGAATCCAGATACCGATAAGATAGTTGCTTGGGCGAAAGATAAGGGTCTGCTGGTTATTGAGTACTGTACTTACGGCCCCCAGCTTAGCCAGAACGGTAAGCCTCTTGGAACGTCAGGTGATGGTGCCTTCTTCACCTTTGGCGTACAAGGGATAGCTCAGGTTAATAACCCGAAATACCAAAATATAATGTCAGCTATGGAGACAGTCGCCCCGCCCCCGACTAAAACTGAATCTTTATCCTTAGCAACTACCCTCTTTATTCAGCAATTGTTACTAAGATCTCGTCATTGCAGATTAGCATCCCAATTATTTATAAAGTCAAACCAGCTTTTTGATATAAACCACTGGGATACACAATTAGAAGCAACCCCAAGGAACTTATTTAGGGGTATAGGGTATATTCAACGCAAAGTTTCTACCTATTACGCAAATCGATTCGATACAATAGTTAATAGTAAAATACAGCTTGCTGCTTATTATAGCGAATTGCTTCGGGCTCGCGGTCTTCCCGTCTATAATTACGAAGCTGATTCTATACTATCCGCTTACCCAGTGAGACTAAAAAACAAGCAAGAATGTCTTGCATTAGCGAAAGCGGCTGGTTTTGAACTGGGGCAGGGATGGGATTACCCTCTATATTCAAATAGTGATGATAGTTTATTGCCGAATGCCCACGCCGCAGCTAAGGAAGTAGTGTGCCTACCACTGCATGAGCAAATCACGCAGCCTGACGCCGAGAAACTCATAAACTTCTTAGATAGTCTACAAAAAGGCACTATAGGCGGAATTATGCCAGAATTTCCCCTGCAAAGCAGTTACAAAATCCCCCACGTATCAGAACTTCTTGAACGGATAAGCAAAGCAGCTCCATCCATCCGAAAGATTCCGTGGTTTAGTTAGAAATAAATAAAAGCGGTATGCTCTGACTAGAAGCATATCGCTTTCTATTTTGTATTCGTCAAATATCTAACTATTATTATCTTGTTGATAAGTAAGAATATCGATATCGTTCCCAGTTTGACAAGGCTCTGCACCTTTGGTGACTCTAGCTGGGGAGTATGACAAAAGCCGTGTAGAGTTAAGTACGACAGCAAGAGTACTTGCATTATGTAAAATTGCTGCCACAAAAGGTGATATTAATTTAGCCGATCCAAGACCTAGCCCTATAATATTGGCCCCAATGGCAAACAGAAAATTTTGCCGGATAATTAGTAGTGACCTTTTACCTAGGCGAATGACATCTGCAATCTTCTCCGGATTATCTTCGCGGAGAACAATACCGGCTGTTTCAATTGCAGCGTCAGTTCCGCCGACCCCCATTGCAATACCTACATTTGCGAGAGCTAAAGATGGAGAGTCGTTTACACCGTCGCCTACCATACCGACTACATACCCCTCATCTTTTAGATATTTTACTAATTCAAACTTATCCTGAGGAAGCATGTTTGACCATACTTTTTCTACTCCCAAATAGCTAGCCGTTTCCTTTACAGCTGCGTCTGTATCACCGGTAGCAATCCCAATATCTGTGATGCCTTCGGCTCTAACTTCACGAATTGCATGGGCAGCATTGGGACGAAGGGCATCTTTTATCACAATGAACCCTACTACATTTTTTTCGCTTACTACATATACCAGCGTTGAATTTTGTTCGAATTCTCTGGTCAGCGCAGTAAGTTTGGGCGGAATCTTAGCACCTATTTCCTTAATGTATAAATAGTTGCCAACGAAAATAGCTTTTCCCTTGATAGAAGCCTTTACCCCACGTCCAATTGTCATTTCACTATTTGGAACATATGGAAGAGCTATGCCGCGTTTTTCTGCGGCTTCTTTTATTGCATTAGCAAGAGGATGGTTAGCGTTAGCCTCGGCAGCCGCCGCTAAAGTTAAAATAGAGGTTTCGTCGTGTCCGGCGTTAACGGGAACAACTTCTATGACCGCAGGTTTTCCCTCAGTTAAAGTGCCTGTTTTATCAAATAGCAGGAAATTAATTTTACCTGCTTCTTCAAGATAGCGACCACCTTTAATAAGAATTCCCCGGCTGGCCGCGTTGCCGATGGCCGCACTAAGAGCGGTCGGTGTTGCTAGACCTGCCGCGCAAGGACAAGCAACAATCAGGATAGTCATTGTTCGTCTTATATCACCTGTCAATAAAAACATAATAAACGCCAGTATGAAGGATGCGGGAATTATACGGGCAGAATATTGATCTGCAATCTTTTGTATTGGTGCTCTGGAATGCGTTGCCTGCTCAACCAGATGTATAATTCGGGCTACAGATGTTTGATCCCCCACTCTTTCAGCCCTAATGAATAAAGTTCCTTGTTCAATCGTAGAGCCGGCCATAACACTATCACCCGTGTTTTTATATACAGGTAATGGCTCTCCCGTCAAGGTCGCTTGATTTACAACTGCATCTCCTTCAAGAACTATTCCGTCTACTGGAATTTTACTGCCTACTTTTACAGACACTGTGTCATTTTGTTTTAACTGAAGTATGGGAACCGCTACTTCCTGCCCATCCACAACTAACCACGCATTCTTCTCATTTCCTTCGAGCATACCTCGAATTGTCCGACGTGATTTATCTAGCGTTAACGTTTCTATTAATGTACTTAAGTTAACCAGCCATACAACAACTAGGCCTGTAGGCCCCTCTCTCAATAGTAGGGATAAAATAGTTGCCGAGCCGATCAAAACTTCATTATTTAATTTGCCACGTAAAAAGAGACTTTCCAGACCACTGCGCAGTATTGGAATAGCCGTGACAAATGTAATTAGGCTGGTTTGTCGTTCAAGTCCAAAAGATAACTGGCCGCGACCGCGGGCAAATAGATTTCTAAATAAACGATACAGTAATGCAACTCCCCCAAGAGCTACTAGAGCTATTTGGGTTGGAATGGACAAATCCTCTAATTCAAAAGGTTTTTTCTTTCCTAAATTCTTCTCTTTCATAGCGTTCCGGGATACTGGTAACTCATACGGTAATTTTTGCAGTAGACTGCATAAATGCTGTTCGGAAATAATGGCTCCGTCATAGTAGATTAGTATTTTGCCGGATTTTGGGTTCGCCTTGCATTCTTTGACCCCTTTGTGACCATTTAATAATGCTTCAGCACGAGCAGCAGCTTGAGAATTAAATCTAATATGGGGAAGATATATGCGAATACGGCCTGGTAACTTATGAACGATCTCTAGGTTTCCTATAGACAATATCTTTCCTCCTTCGAGGCAATAAAACAAAAATAATCCCAGACACTGGGATTATTAAGTGTCTAGCAAGGCAAGAGCCTCACTAGAAAGTATTATATGGAAGTTAAATTGGGTTTATACTGCTACCTCTGAATTGGGATGGTATAAATCTGTCGTGCATACTAAAAGTTGCTCCCGAACCTGCTGAATTAGAAAAGCCTCCCACTCACATAAAAAGTTAATAATATAACCCTTGATCCTCTGGGAGAGGTCTACTAACGCCCTATCTAGTTGCTCTTTAGATGAACACCCGAAAGTGTTTAAGGCCAAAGTTGCAACATCAATCTTGAAAGGAACTAGACTTCTTTTAACTGGTTTTAGCGCATAGTCCCAGACTTTATTTCCCAGGAATTCGATGCATCCAGTCGAACGCAATGTACAACGATATTCATCAACCAAAGACTGTAATGGTCTTAGAGAAAGAGCTGGAAAAGGACCCTTAATAACCAGCTGTATTTGGGGTGACAAACCATGACGCCTCATATGGAAATTGATATGATCTAAAAGCCGATTAAGTGTCTTGCCTTTTTGTAACTCAAGGAGCGCAGTCGGCCAGTCTAAGGGGGTTCTATTGAGAAGAGACTGGGCTAATCCACGGGTTTCATCTGACTTAATTTGAGATCTAATTTGCAGAAACTCCCAGCGTATATCTTTCATACATTCTTCTATTAGCAAGTCTGTAGGCTTTAAGAACGACGACATAGAAACAACCCCTTTTTGACGATACCGATAATCATTATCATTTAACACAATTATATTATAATTGTTTCCGCTAGTCAATATGTAAAGTTCAGACAGTCAGCCTTGCCCTGATATGCCTATTTCCCCCTCTGAATACGACTATGACCATTAGAAAATAATGAATATTATGGTCACCGCTGGAAATAATACTCTTGTTAAGAAAGTTGTATATCGAGCTCGAGGAGGATATAATGCCTGATACAGAAACCCAAGCGGATGACAAACGCGATTTACAACCTAAGCCGCGATACAGTCGAAAAGAGCGAATGCGTACATTAGCGATGGAATCTGGAAGCGAAGACACACTATTGGGATTAGAACAAGTATTCGATGCTAAATTGGCTGCGATACGCATATATGAGCAAAGATTAGCCAAAATTACTGATCCATACGCGCGTAAGTCATTACAACAGATGATACGCAAGGAACGAGCTGAGCTGCTTAATTTGGCCGAACTCACTGATTTAGTAGAACAAGGCCCAGAAATGAATAGTCTAACAAGAACAAAGCGCCGAATAAACCATGAGGTTAAAATGTGTACAGGCCAGGACGTGACGTTTTGGTTAGGAGCTGCCGTTGTCGGTGCAATATTGCTTCCAAGCGTCAGAGAAAAATTGCGTCCCTTGGCAGTTAAAGCCGTTCAAGGAGTGCTCGGATTAACCGATCAAGCCCAAGGAATATTTAGTGGTATGCGTGAAGATATTGAAGACTTAGTAAGTGAGGCTCAGTTTGAAAGATTTAGAGATTCACTTGATACAGAAGAAGCAGGCCCGGTCGAACCAGAGTAGCAATGGCTATTATAGTAACGAATTCGTTATGTGATTGTGTGAGGAGGAACAATTGGTGGCTACAATTGAACTTTTGCATCAAAAAATCCTAAACGCTAGCCGCGAGCTGCATGAGGCCATTGATATAAGTATTGAGCTTAAACGCACATCTCCGCATGCCAAGGAAGACGTAGTAAAAATTTGGGAAGAATTTTTGGGACAGTTTTTTGGATATATTAAGAAAAGAAGTAAAGAATCTAAAGTTAACTTGCTAGCGGGTATTTCCTGGACACGTTTAAAGCTCTTTTAATGTTTAAAAATTTTTATTTGGCATCGACAGCAGGGAGATAATCCTTGCTGTTGATTTTTTAACTATTTATCCTATAAGGAGGACACTTTTCATTGGCAGCGGTAATAGCAACTAACGAGTACAGATTGATTCCTGGCCGTTTACGAATATCAATTGATGAACTCCGTCGAAATTCAAAATATGCTAGCTATTTGATATCAAAATTACCGGATTATAAAGGCATTCGCTCAGTCACTGCAAACCCGCTAACAGGAAAGGCACTCATCCACTTCGACCCAACCTTAATTGGCTTATCGGAGATACAGGGTTTAATTTTCAAAGCTAGGCAAGGCTATTTCGGGACTACTATTCCGCATACACAAACTAATAACACCACTTTTAAGTCACTAGGCTTTAACAAAACCCTCTCCATGTATACCTTTACAGCAGGCGCAGTCCTTGCAGGTTTAGTGCTAAAACGTTGTTTAATTGGAAGGTCACCGCTATCATCTTCTCAACATGTATTTAACCTTGCGGCTCTTACAACAATAATTGCCGGGTATCCAATTCTGTACAACGGCTTTGAAGCGTTAGCCAAGAAGAAAAAGGTTGATCATGACTTAGTGATATTTTTAGCTACACTATCTCTCCTAGCAATGCGGGAGAGCATTACAGGGCTTTCTGTCCTTTGGATAGTCCATCTGACCAACTTATTTGGGACAGCTATACAAGGTCAATCATACAGCCATATTAATAAGCTGCTCCAAGACAAGGGGCAAATGTCATGGCGTTGGTCAAATCGGCGGAAAACTCTAGTTAAGTACAGTGAGCTGCGCCGAGGGGATATTGTTCTTATTCACCCAGGTGAGAATATCCCCGTTGATGGCCAGATTATAGCTGGGAAAGCCTCCGTAAATCAAGCTTCCTTATCAGGCAAGAGTGAGCTAGAGCTTAAAAATTCCGGAGATACCGTCTATGCCGGCAGCCAAGTTTGTGCTGGTGCTTTAAGAATAAGGACGGAAAAAGTTGGCCACTCAACCACAATGGCTCAAATTGCTAACTCCGTAACTAAAGCCCGAGCTCAAGAAACGCAAAGTCCATCATTTAGTCAATATCCCGATAGAATTATGTGGTGGGCAATGGCTATTTCAGCATCGGTCTTTTTCCTGACACGCGATTTTACGCGCAGCCTTGCGGTGCTGCTTGCTGCTTGCCCATCTGCAATTGCTTTATCACGCAGCACGGCACTCAGAGCAACAGCTGCGACAGCCGCTGGACACGGAATTTATGTAAAAGAACTAGAAGCGATCAAACGCTTGGGTCAGGTCGATACAGTATTGTTTGATAAAACAGGGACATTGACAACAGCGCTTCCTGAGCTTATTAAAATCATTCCTCTGACTCCCGACTACAATGAAAATGAGTTACTGATCCTTGCTGCTTCAGCCGAAAATTCTATTAGCCACCCGCTCGGCAACATGTTGACAAGCGAGATTCAAAAGCGAAAGCTATCGCTGCTGCCTGCTAATAGCCAGTCTCTTCTAGGTTATGGAATACAGGCACGAGTTGGTAATAAAAAGATTGTTGTCGGTAATCACCTATGCATGAAGCGATTTAAGATTGCTACATTTAGGGCAAAGGCCGATATTAAACATCTGGAACAGTCAGGAAACAGTATTTTATATGTTGCCGCAAACGGCCATCTTATCGGTATTATCAGTGTCCACGACTGCATTAAGCCCGAAAGCATCAAGGCCGTTCATCAACTAAGGTCTTTAGGGATCCAAGATATAGGTATTATTACAGGCGATTCTCCACCTGCTGCAGAATTTGTAGCAACACGACTAAACCTTACTAAGAATTGGCCCACTATGCTCCCTGAAGATAAAGTGCAAAAAATCAATGAACTTCGCTGTCTAGGCAAACGAGTTGCTATGGTAGGAGACGGAAGCAACGATTCTCCAGCATTAACAGCCAGTAACGTCGGAATAGCTATGGGCATGAGCGGGACAGCTAAAGCACTTCATGCCGCCGATATAATTATCGCTAATGATGACCCTCGAGCTGTTGCCCATACAATACATTTCAGCAGGAAAGCCAATCAAGTAATAAGCCAGAATTCATCGCTATCGGTTGGTACCGGCATTGTCGGCATGGCACTAGCTGCTGCACGCTTAATATCTCCTGTAACAGCAAGCTTACTATTAAATGTAAGCACGTTAGCAGTTATTTTTAATTCAGCACGCTTACTTCCTCGTAAAAGACAACACGGGCAAGTTCAATTTGATCTCCAGAGATTTACGCTAAAAACCAGTAAGGCCAAATGTTCGCCTTCCAAAAACAATGTTATACGCTTCCCTAGCAAATTAAAATCCGAAAAGGATTGTACCACTACAATCCTAGATTGGCATTCACAAGAATGTAATGATGTATGTAAGTCACTGGGAACATCTAGTCGTAACGGTCTTACTGATTGGGAAGCTAAGATGCGCTTTGATCGCTATGGGGCTAACGCTCTGAAAGAAGCTGAAAAACCTTCTTTTTGGAAGCAATTTACTGGTCAATTCAAAGATTTCATGGTGAAAGTTTTAATCGGAGCCGCTGGACTTTCCTTTGCCCTCGGGAAAGCAAAAGATGCCCTGCTCACGGTTGGCATAGTTGTAGCAAATGCTTTTCTAGGTGTAGTTCAGGAAAGGAAGGCAAGTAGTTCACTTGATTCCCTAAAAATATTGTCCGCCCCTCAAGCTCGTGTAACAAGAGGAGGAAAAACTACTAAGGTTTTGGCGGATAATCTGATTCCTGGGGATATTATTACTCTCGAAGCCGGCGATCGTATACCTGCAGACGTTAGACTTTTATCCACCTCTCATTTTGAAGTAGAAGAAGCTGCGCTTACCGGAGAACCAGTACCAGTACGCAAAGAAGCTAATAACATATGTCCTCTAGAAAGCCCTTTAGCAGATCGAAGCAATATGGCGTTTATGGGTACTAGTGTAACGCGAGGTAGGGCTACGGCGGTTGTAATTGCTACCGGTATGGCAACGGAAATGGGGAAAATAGCGTCAATGCTTCAAAGTCACGAGGAAGATACCACTCCTTTGCAGCGGCGGCTTAAGGAACTAGGCAAATACCTGGTATATGGCAGTCTTAGCGTTTCGGGCTTAGTATTTCTAATTGGACTGCTTCGTGGTCAAAGCGTTCTTACCATGCTGCAGACGGCTGCAAGTCTGGCGGTAGCAGCAATTCCTGAAGGCTTAACGGGCATTGTTATTATCGCTTTGGCAATGGGCGTTCAGCGTATGAGTAAGCGCAATATTATAATCCGAAAGCTATCTGCCATTGAAACACTTGGCTGTGCAACCGCCATCTGTTCGGATAAGACAGGCACCCTTACTCAAAATAAAATGACCGTGCGTGAGATCTATACAATTGGCCGTAATTGGCAGATAACCGGAGAGGGTTATAATCCCCGTGGCGATTTTAGACTTGGTGATACAATCGTGTCTCCACTCAATAACACTGAATTAATGGAAACATTAAAAACTGGTATGCTATGCAACAATGCAAGGCTAGTAGAAACCAGTATACCTAAAGACAACGTAATTCATATTGATAAAAGGTCTAAGGAATGCTGGACGATTGATGGCGATCCAACAGAAGGTGCGATTGTTGTAGCTGCTGTAAAAGCGGGCTTGGGCGGCCAGAATCGACTGGAAGGTGAATATAGACGCTTAAAGGAGCTGCCTTTTGACTCGGAAAGGTGTATGATGTCGGTAGTTTGTCAGCGGAATGATGATAAGCCATTCATTTATTGCAAAGGATCAACAGATAAAATATTATCCATTTGTTCCCACTATGTAAAAGATGGTGAAATTCTACCCGTTACTGAAAATATCCGGGCAACGATCGAACAAGAGAATATACAAATGGCAGAAAGAGCAATGCGTGTCATTGCCTGTGCCTACCGTAATATATCACATACTGATGGGACGGAACAAAGCGCAAATTTAGAAGATCAGCTTACTTTCTGTGGTCTGATCGGAATGATAGATCCACCGCGGCCCGAAGTGTCTGAAGCGGTAACTAAATGCAAAGCAGCCGGGATTAACGTCATTATGATTACAGGGGATCATCCCTTGACTGCTAAGGCAATTGCATGTGAACTAGGCCTAGTCAATAAAACTGCGCGTGTAGTCTTAGGAACGGAATTGGATGGTATGTCTGATAGTGATTTGGAAGGAATTGTCGCAGATATTAAGGTATATGCACGTACATCTCCGCAGCAGAAACTACGTATCGTTAAAGCACTAAAACGTCAGGGATTTGTTGTGGCTATGACCGGAGATGGCGTAAATGATGCGCCGGCCGTAAAATGTGCAGATATCGGTATAGCAATGGGCATCATGGGGACAGATGTCACAAAACAGGCCGCTAGTATCACTCTAGAGGACGATAACTTTGCTACTATTGTACGTGCCATAGAGGAAGGTCGCTCTATATACGCAAATATCCGTAAAGCTATTCGCTACCTAGTGGCAACCAACATTGGTGAAGTCGTCCTAATGCTGCTTGCTACCGTTGTCGGGTTGCCGTTGCCGTTAATTCCCATACAATTACTCTGGATAAACCTTATTGGCGATGGATTGCCAGCTATAGCCCTCGTTAATGATCCCCCTGCCAAAAACATTATGAATCAAGCTCCAAAAACTGCAAATGAAAGCGTATTTTCTAATGGGCTAGGACGTAAAATCATCACACGTGGTGTAATAATCGGTGTAACGAGTTTGGCGCTATTTGCCTGGAAACTTCTTAAGACAGGTAATTTGATTTTTTCCCGAACTATTGTACTTGCTCAACTGGCTCTTAGCCAATTCATTCATCTTTTCGACTGCCGGATTGAGAAGGGAGCCGGTAAGATAAGTATTTTAAGCAACCCATGGCTGATCTACGCATTTTCGCTTTCGATGGCGGCAGTTGTAGGTATTATCCACCTGCCTTCGCTTCAACCAATATTCTCTACTGTATCTCTAACAGCTGGCGACTGGCTCATAGCCGCACTGTTTGCCAGCTTAACCTCCGTTACAGATTTTGCGATAGAAGGTTTCGTCAAAAAGGAAGCCTCAGTCGGCTCCCATTCGTTACTGGCTGATTTTGCTACGGAATAGTTAAAACGTTGCTGCAGATACTACCTTCAAGGAGGTGGTATCATGTATTTTGGCTGGGGCGCTTTACTGCTTATCCATGCCATTGGAATTCCACTTGTATATGGTTTAGGAAAGGCATGCGGAGCAAAGGAAGGTAAGCAAGAGATTAGAGAGAAACCAGAGCCTTCATAAATACGAAACCCTCCGATTTAAATCGGAGGGTTTTTGACAATTATCGTTGGAGTTTTGTTGCAACTATTCTTCGTTTGCGCGGAGAAGAATCTGGCCCAATATCTGTTATTGATGCTTCAAGCCCATCATGAGGTATTTCAGCGGCGCTTTCTTCAATACTGATTGCATTTTTATCTATGCGCTGCTTAGCTTCATCTACAATACCCGCTAATCCATCATGAACAGCTTTCGCCTTATCTTTCATACTCAGTAACCCTGCTGTTGCAGCAACAGCCATGTGGTGTCCTTTAATTTTTGCTGTAGCTCCGATTGATTTAATCCTACAGGCATGACAGGGACAGCCACTTTTCCGACGCGCCTCTTTTACTATTCCGGAAGCGCCTGTTCTCATTTTAGAAGTTAGATTCTTTACCTCATCGCCAACTACTAATGCTCCCTTAGTAGCTTTAACAGCAACTGTATGCAGGCCTCGTCTGATCGGCAAACAGCTCAGTGCAAGTGCAGCACCGCCTGCAATAAGCAAAGCAGGCGAACTTCTACTGATTATCCGTGCTCCCATACTTAAAATATTCATAAAGGCACCTCCTTATCCATATTTTAATTTTCCCCTAGCATAAATGTTTATGTATTTAAAATTATGGGATGATAGGCAATCAGTCCCGAATAGCCCGATTTATTAAGCTAATATTATGAAGTTAATCTTAACATTTCCCTAAAGAATAATTTTTAATAAAGTAAGCTATTCCAAGGTAATATTGAAAAAAAGCCAGGCCCTCAATCATATAGGGTCTGGCTTTCTTACCTTTATCCACTACTACTAAGCTACTAATAAGCTTCTAATAAAGCTATTACTTTCCACTTTCTGATACAGTGGCCGCTGCCTGTTTAAGCCCAAACTTAGATACATCTAAAGTTGCAAAGTAATCGTCGATGGTTTCAGCGCGACGTATCATCTCTACCTTACCAGTTGGTTTAAGCAGGAGTTCCGCTGAACGAAGTTTGCCATTATAGTTAAAGCCCATAGCAGAACCATGCGCGCCTGCATCATGGATTACTACGGTATCGCCAATATCCATGACTGGCAGCTGGCGATCGATCGCGAATTTATCATTGTTTTCGCAAAGTGAACCCGTCACATCATAGACGTGGTCTAATGGGAGGTTTTCTTTGCCTACTACAGTGATATGATGATAAGAACCATACAGCGCCGGACGCATCAGGTTTGCCATGCACGCGTCAAGACCTACATAGTTTTTGTAAATCTCTTTCTTATGAAGAACAGTTGCTACAAGATAACCATAAGGTCCAGTAATCATACGTCCGCACTCCATGGCAATACATAGCGGCTGTAGACCGTTAGCTGTAATTTTTTCCTCATAGGCTTTTTTAATACCCTGACCGACATATTCCAGGTCAACAGGCTGCTGTTCCGGCTTATACGGAATGCCAATACCGCCGCCAAAATTAACAAACTCAATAGAAATGCCCAGCTTTTGTTTTATTTCTAGAATTAGATCAAACATCATGTTAGCTGTCGCGATAAAGCTATCAGGATTAAGTTCGTTCGAAATAACCATGGTATGAATACCAAAGCGTTTTACGCCCTTTTCCTTAACAATGCGATAAGCTTCAAAAATCTGATCTTTAGTCAAACCGTATTTTGCGTCTTCCGGATAGCCAATTATGGTATTACCATTTTTCATCAACGGACCGGGATTATAGCGGAAAGAAATAAATTCGGGAAGACCGACATGTTTCTCCACATACTCAATATGACTGATATCATCAAGATTAATAATAGCGCCTGCTTGCCGAGCCCTTTGGAACTCCTCTGCGGGGGTATCATTTGACGTGAAGATAATATCATCGCCAGTAATACCAGCCATTTCAGCTAAAACAACTTCAGGCAGCGAGCTGCAGTCAGCACCAATACCCTCTTCCTTTAGGATTTTCAAGATTGAAGGATTCGGGGTAGCTTTTACGGCAAAATATTCTTTGAACCTCGGAGCCCAGGAAAAAGCCGCAAGCAGTTGGCGAGCATTTTTGCGAATTGCTTCTTCATCATAAATATGGAAAGGTGTTGGATATTGTTTTTTAATTTCTTCCAACTGCGATTTAGTGAAAGGTAGTTTTTTCTCTGCCATAGATTTAGCCTCCCGATTAATAATTTAATAAGCTCTGAAAAATATAATAAGCGGTTTGCAAGCTATCTCTCACAAACCGCTAGTGCATTATCTTTTATGCATAACGTGCAAGATAGCGCTCCATACGAATGCTCGTATGACAGTCCTGCATTTATTCAACACAGAACCAGCATGGTTTTTAGCCAAAAACCTCTGCTTCGGCGGCTAATCCTTTCTGTACCTGTCATCGCTGGCAGCTCCAAGAACATACTTTTATTAGTCCGCACCTCTATCTAGAATATTAAGTTATATTGGCTAATATTTTAAATTATTTAGTTTGGAATGTCAATCGTTTTTTGTATAATGTGTTTCACTTGTGCTAGTATCCTTTTAGATTATATCCACAAAGTATCCTTTTAGTCTATAGTTATATTTACCATGGATTGCGAAGCTTAATTCGTGAAAAGCTATTAGAAAACCTGGCTTAAGCCGAGCTTGCGAAAGTAAAAGCCGTTGGTTGCACTTAGATCTATAAGGAAGACGGATAACCTTTCTTATAGAAAAAAAGGAGGGGCTTTCATGGAAAAGAAATCAGCTAAACGCAGACAGCTTCGCCGCAAGTTTAAGCGTTACGCAGCTGCTGTGGCTGGCGCAGCTGTCATGGCTGGCGTTACACTTCCTGGTACCACTGCTGTTAAAGCCGAAGCAGCTGTAAAACCTTGGGTTCCTAATCCTGTAAAGCTTGAGCAAAGTCTTGGTAAAGATTACGATGCTAGTAGACTTAGAACTAATGGCTGGCATGAACACAAGAACGACTGGCCCAGCGCCGATGAAAATGAAGGCTGGTATAAAGACGGAAAGATTTATTACCGCAGTGACAACCACCGCGACCGATATGATGACCGAGACAATTATGGACAGGTTCATTACCGCAACCCAGTATCCGCCGTCCAGCAAGTCGCCTCCCTATACGGTTTTGACCGCTACGACGATACCTTTACCCTTGTTGCTAGATCCGACAATACCGCAACTGTTCAAATAATTAAGCATGACACAGGCAAACGCTTTTTGGTTGATTTAGAAAGAACCTATGACCATGGCCACTATGAGTGGCGAGTTGTTGCTGTGAGAGGCTAGTATCAATTTAATAAGAATAGGACCTATTTGCATAATACTACTCCATTTGTTATAATATAGTAATAAAATATAACAACCCTAAAGGGGAGTAGCTTCACGAACGGAGTCAACATACTGATGAGAGATCATCTGGCTCTGTTGTTGACAATTGTCAATTAGCGAGACCTTTAGTATGACTAATTATGTCATACTAAAGGTCTCTTTGTTTTTACATAATAATTATCAAGGAGGATTACCATGACAGCATTTCTAGCATCACTAATTCTTGTAGTTCTGGCCGAGATGGGCGACAAAACCCAACTACTGGCTATGGCTTTTGCTACCCGCTATCACTGGAAAACTGTAATGTGGGGAATATTCGCTGCAACTATTCTTAACCATTTATTCGCCGTAGTCGTGGGCAACTATCTGACACATTTTATTCCGATGAATTACATCCAAATTGCAGCTGCCGCATCCTTTATTTTGTTCGGGCTTTGGACGATTCGCGGTGATGAGCTTAACGGAGAAGACAAAGCCTCTAAGCGAAGTCCCTTCTGGACTGTAGCCATTGCCTTTTTTATAGCCGAGATGGGGGACAAGACGCAACTTGCTACTGTAGCGTTAGCAGCTCAATTTAACACCATTATACCTGTATGGCTGGGGACCACCACCGGCATGATGATAGCTGATGGCATTGGAATTATCATTGGTATTGTACTCGGAAAGAGGATTCCCGAACGTGCAGTGAAATGGTTTGCCGCAATAATCTTCATTCTGTTCGGACTCTTTGGGCTTTACGAATATATGCCCCGCCAATATTTGACACCCGCAATAATTACCGTAAGCTTAATTACGCTTTTAATACTGATGTACTTAATCTCCCGCCTTGGAGGCGGAGAAGATAAACTACCGCAAAAACCATCACCTGAATAACAACAGGGTCAATTATGTGCAGAAACCGCCGAATATGTATGCGACTTCTGCACATATATTTATAGTGGCGCTGTTGCAAAAAAGACTACTCCAGGATTAACGATACTCCCGTCATAAGTCATAAGTGCCCACACAATATGAAATAAGGTAAGATCAATAGAACAGCCTACCATTGATTACTCATTGGTAGGCTGTTCTATTGATACAAAAAAGATAAACCCGGAATTCCGGGTTTATGGCGTAATCATTTCGGCTGAAAAGTATGACAGTTAGTCTGAGCGCTTCGGTTTGCATTATGTCCACCACCGTCGACATTCACTTCGATTGCGGAAGCATCACAATGTTCACCCTGTTTCCAATACATGCAACTAGACACAGTGCATTTAACACCTGGTAAAGCCACAAGCAACAACTCCTTTATGTGTGATATTTGTAGTGTTGGCATGTTGAAAAATTTCATGCATGGGATACATACCTTTGAGCTAAGAAATCTGGTTCGAGCATGAATCTATTAAAACTTAGGGAATAATTAGACTAGATATGTACAACATTATTATTTGAACCATTGCTAGGTATTAAAAGGTATGGAGGAGTTACTATGAAAGAAATAATTAGCTTTATTAATTCTCACAAAAACGGTTGTCTTGCAACTGTCGAAGATGGCCAACCGCGTGTCCGGCCTTGGGCTTTTATGCTTGAGGATGGCGGAAAATTTTGGTTTTGTACAGCAAACAATAAAGATGTATTTAAGCAACTTAAGCAGAATCCTCAAATAGAGTTTACATCTTGGGAGAGTTTTAACATACTAAGACTGAGTGGCAAGGTAACATTTAGCGATGACTTTAAAATGAAAGCGAAAATTATGGAATCTAGTCCCGGTCCGAAGCATTTTTATCAAAACCCGGAAAATCCCCTCTTTGAAATCTTCTATTTAGATCATGGAAAAGCAACACTTTCGGGTAAGACTTACGAATTTTAATATACAGACGGGGTGAGACTTGTATTCTAAAATGATAAATAGCTTTCATAAAATAAAGCAGCCCAAACCTTATTTTATAGGATCGGGTTGCTTTATTTTATTGATATTTTCACTGAGCAAGTGAGAACCTTGTACTATTAGGGTAATTACTCAATCTCGACAATGAATGATTGGCGATTCACAAACTTCCATGAGATCCTTCTGAATCAGATTCAGTATTTCAAGGAAATGCTCAGCCTCACGCCTCACATGATCTGCGAGAAGGGGTGGAATTAGTGAAAGAACTGCGCAATTCTTTATCAATTCTTCAGCTGCTGCTTTAAAATCACGTAAGCTTTCAGTTGAGCTGGTTACATCCTTTTCAAATCGCATAAAGTCATTATTAGGGCGGAAATGCCACAACATACTGTCAAAATCACGGGCGTGCAAATTTAACTGGTCAAACTTGTCACTCATGGTTTGAGATTGATCAACGAATTCTCGTTCTGAAGGGTCTAACAGTCCTCTAATAAATTTCAAGTGATCTGCCATAATACGTATCCAAAATACGTTTTCGCTAACGATAGAATCTACGGGATACTTCATTTCTCCGTCCCGGATCTTATTCAACAACTTTAAGAAATACATTGCTTCTCTAGAAATGTGATCTATCAGTAGCGGATAGTTTCCTCCACCGCGGATTCTACACTCGATGAGCATATGCAGAAGATGGCGCTTGAATACAAAAATGTTATTTACAGCCACAATAACACATTCTACGAACTGAGTAAAAGCTTCATCACAACTTATATTGCAGGCTCTCTTCTCCAGATCCTCAAAGATGTTGTAGAAGCATTGAGCTTCCTCAATTAACTTTGTCTCATCACATGGAAGTCCTAGCTTAATAAACAGCGAATGCTCCTTCATAATCCTAAGCCAGAAGCGAATCTCATGCATATTTAGCGGTACGTATGGTTTTACCTCACGACAGAAAATATCCATTTTATTACCTCCTTTTCATCTAGTATATGTTATGTTACTTACTCATTTTTTGTTACTCTACAGGAACACGACACCTATTATAACTTTGTTATAGTTTATATAATGACAAAAAACCAGTGATGATTACTATCACTGGTTTCGCATCTTAGGATATAAACTATTAAAATTAAATATAATCACAATTTTTTAATTCTTTATTCGAGCTAGAGGTTAGTTCCAACTGGATTGTACAAAAATAAAAATGGTAGTCATTTTTAACAATAGACGTTGCCTTATCTAATATTGACTGGCTGTTACCGCATGACTCAATTATTAAATGACATGTAAATGAATGCACACCTGAGGTTATTGTCCACATGCGTAAATCGCTAATGTTGATAACACCCTCAATGCCTTCGAGTGATTCTTTAATTTTTGTTGAATCTATATTTGACGGTGCTCCTTCCATAAGGATATGAGCTGATTGTTTAATTACCCGCCCGGCTCCTCTTAAAATCACTACTGCGACTACAACACTAATAATTGGGTCAGCAATATACCAATTAAAATAATACATCAGTATGCCAGCAACGATTGCTCCTACCGAGCCAAGAGCATCACCAATAACATGAAGATAGGCACTTCGCATATTAAGATTATCTTTTATATCCCCTTGCCTTAAAAGAGCTACTGCACTGAGAGCGTTCGCTAGTAGGCCTATCAAAGCAATTACTATCATCATACCACTCGCCACAGTCTGGGGTTCCAACAGACGCTTATATGCCTCTACAATTATTAGCAATGCAATTACTAACAATGTCACGCCATTAATAAGT
>Ga0074195_1001933_pt1 | contig 25792 bp, 17 predicted proteins | sample EPASupsiteHSE623_FD_64525 | JGI IMG/M metagenome (GOLD analysis project Ga0074195, IMG submission 64525) | Bioremediated contaminated groundwater from EPA Superfund site, New Mexico - Sample HSE6-23 | ecosystem: Environmental > Aquatic > Deep subsurface > Groundwater > Contaminated ... | reverse complement strand
GATCAGCGCCTCCTCGGGCTCAAACTTCATGTAGCAGTAGAATGCTGCAGGGACCGTCTCTGAGACGACGGGCGAGTTTCCGATGGCTTCCAGCGCCTGCGAGGGCTTTAACTCGAGAAGGGAGCCCGCCCAGAGGAGGCGGTCGGCGAACTCTTTATCTGCTTTTCCAGCCATGCACGCAGCAGTTTTAAGGACTGTCTCCTTGGGAAATCCCTGCAGGCATAGAGAGACTCCGACGGCAACTGCAATTGAGCCTGCCATTGCAGCAGGCCCGCAGTGCGTCGGAATGCTCTGAAGTTCTGCATATCTGGCGATGATGGAGAGATCGCAGCGGTAGAGCAGGCCGATTGGAGCCGCCCTCATGGCCGAGCCGCATGTCGGGATGGTGAGGCCCGACTCCTTCCATGAGGTGCCGGTAAGCATGCTCTCAACAGATGATCGGGTGGTGAACCCAACGCCCCTGTTGAGCTTCTCGTCCAGCGCCCAGAGGCTTCCCCAGCTCATGAGCTTATCTGCAAACCGCTCGGCTGAGAATCCCGAGGCCTCAATCATGGATTCGGCCAGTAAAAGGGTCTCTTCTGTATCGTCTGTGAACTGGCCGGCTTCAAGGCCGGAATGGAAGTGGCCCTCAAGGGCGGGCATCATATCTCGCACGCGGCCAAATTTGGATTTTATCTCATCTGCTGTATAACCCTCCACGGGCATCCCCAGGGCGTCGCCCACAGCGACTCCTAATAGGCAGCCTCTGAAACGGTCCTGAATGTCTACGGCCATGGTTTGCTGTTTGTCTCTAAGGGTCTAATAATGATTCCTCGCTATGGTTGGGTATGAATGGATTTGAAACTGGGGAACTGTAAATCAAAATCCTTTGTGCGTCCTTTGTGCCCTTCGTGCCTTTGTGGTGGTTTTCGTAGGCATTTGCGAATAATAAACGAATTACTACTATCAACCACAAAGACACAAAGCTCACAAAGGACGCACAAAGGACGCACAAAGGACGCACAAAGATAAACTTAGTGTTCTGAGTTCTCAAGGGTATTCACTATACTCTGTGGTTAGCCGCTCGAAATAGCGAAGGACCCTAATAATCATCGATGACAGCAATAGTTAATTCATTTCAAGCCGCTCTTGTTCCTGTGAACTCTCATCTCGATGCCTGGGACAGAGACTACCGCGGCCGGGGCCGCCTCTGGGGCGGCGGGGCTAAGAACATGCCAGAGCTGCCCAGAGGCTCAAGGGTGCTGGAGCTTGGCTGCGGCGACGGCAAGACGCTGGCGGCAATGCAGGGCCGGGGCTGGGATGTAACTGCCCTCGACGTCTCCATCGAGGCATTGAGGCTAAGCTGCTCTGCCCTAGGGACGGATGTATCGCTTTTCCGGGCCGATGCTCGCCATATGCCTTTCAAAGGCGAGAGCTTTGATGCGGTCTTTGCCTTCCACGTGACAGGACACGTGCTCCAGGCAGGGCGAGAGCTGGTCGCCCGCGAGGCGTGGAGGGTGCTTCGTCCCGGAGGAAGGCTCTTCTTCAGGGAGTTTGGGGAAGAGGATATGAGGGCGGGCAGAGGCGAAGAGGTGGAGCCAGGCACTTTCCGGCGCGGGAGCGGGGTGATCACACACTATTTTACGGAAGAAGAGGTGGCCAACCTCTTTTGCGACCTGTTGCCGCTGTCACTCCAAACCAGAGGATGGAAGATGCGGATAAAAGGAGAGGACTTCTGGCGCTCTGAGGTAGAGGCAGTCTTCCTCAAGAGCTGAGGTCGGGGAAGTCGAAGTGGTCCGGCACGAAGTTTGAGGCCCCTGCCTCGTAGAGGTTCAGCTCGAAGATTGAATACTCGATGTCCTCATCTGTCTCTTCAGTCTCGAAGACCAAAGGCGTATTGTAGCGATAGTAACCATAGACGCTTGCAAACCTTCCCTCTTTCGGGTCCCAGAGGTTCCCAATGGTGAAGTAGAGGCCGTAGCTTCCATCTTCGATCTCTGTTATGTTGAGGGTGTCTTTGGACCGCAGATAAGCTGCGATAAGGGGGTTTGCATCCAGATCTGTGAGCACTGCCACCGTGTCCATGGTCCAGCCGTTATGGACGACGAGCTGGCCGTAGCCGCTCCTGTCGATATCTCTGATGACATGGCCGGTTTCGGGTCGGGCGGCTGGGAGCGAAAATGCGGCTGAGGAGAGGATGAGGAATGCAAGGGTGATGGCCAGCAGGAGGCGCTGGAAGGCAACTGTATTCCTGCAAAGGTGGTCCAGAGATGAAGGGGAAAAGAATAGCGATGGCCAAGAATTGGTCATAGAATTCTGATCCAGCGGACCTGCAATCAACGCTGCCGGGATATCGCCGGTATCTAGAGGATCGGACGTTGGCCGCATCGACTACAGAATTGTTTATGAATGGAGTTAAACTTTTTCTGAGATGGGTAAAAAAGGGATTAAGGGCTTCCTCGCCATCGGTCTTTTCTATCGATAACAGCAAGGGCATTTTCGGTTAATACTATCCTTACTGCCTTATGTCGGCTGCTTTTGAGTATGACCACAGGATCGCTTACTTTTCGTGCCTCGGCCAAGATCCTGTGACCGTGAATAGAATCGCCAACTTCACAGCCCTTCATTTCATGGCCTCCAGCTGGCCTTCCTTCTCCAGATCATCCATGATCTTGCATACAAGATCATAATCAAGCTGTAGATCGGTGCTCGCGTCAGATGCGTATGCTTCACCCTTCATTTTGAAGTAGCCCGCTACTTCCTTTTTGGCAGCCTCATAATCAACATCGCGGCATTCTATGACTTTTATGGCCGCCAGCTTATCCCTCACAGCTTCACGAATGAAATCCGAAGGGTTGAGGTAAAAACCTGCCTCCACAAGCTTATTGATCTGGTCAATCTCATTCCTGGTCAGCTTCGCACCCATGACCTTTCCAGGACTTGCGGCTTCTGCCCCCATACCTTTTTTATTAGTTAAAACTAATTTATAGATCTATTGGTCGGAGAATATACACGTACTCGATGCAACAGTAGTCCATGGCAAAATATACAACCTTCCTGAGATCTTCAAAATCGGCCTAAACGCCCTTCTGAATTAAACCATGTTCCGGCAGTATAGGAATAGCAATCAAGTTTTCTTGAGCGGTCACTGGTAGCGATGAATCAGGCTTAATGCTATCGATTGCGGATTAACCACCTTCTGCCGCATAGAATAGTGCCTTTGCATCCTAGAAATATGTTTATAAAATTGAATAAGGCTTCATGAAGAAATAAAAAATTAGAGCGATGGTTGCGAGTTGTATATACTGATTGCCGTAGAGTTTAGCGTCACTGTCCCACCTGTATCTTGATACCCATTCATTTCAGCAAGAACAAATTCTTTTGCATTTAAGGCGTCTGTATTTTGAGGATCTATTTCAATTGCTTTATCATAAGCTTGTATGGCCTCATCATACTTGCCTTGCAACTCGCGTATATCTCCTATATCTTTCCATAGATCCGAATTTTCGGGGTCTAACTTGAGAGCCTCATAAAGGCACTTAATCGCTTCCTCATACTTGTCTTGTTGATAGAGTAAATCACCATCATTACGCCATTCACCTGATTCCTCAAGTGCACTACCTTTATTTTGCCAGGCGAGGGCAACTAACGAATCATCAGAGCTTATATCGATAACTTTATCAAAACACTTAATTGCTTCATCATGTTCTCCCTTTATTGCAAGAGCAATTCCTTTATTATGCCATGGGGCGGCGTCATTAGGATCTAATTCGATCGATATATTACACGCCTTAAGGGCCTCATCGTATTTTCCTTGATCAAGAAGGATATTGCCTTTTTCTTCCCATAAGCTTGATATTAACGGATTTAGTGTTGTAGCTTTATCGAATGCTTCTAACGCTTCATCATATCTACCTAGATATTTTAAACAATACCCCTTGTTAATCCATGGACCGTCATATGATGGATCTAGCTCAATCGCTTTGTCAAAACACGCTATCGCAGACTCATACGATCCCTTGTTATAAAGTTGGTTTCCTTTATTAGACCAATCAAATGCTGATTTGGATACTGATTGCGTCATTCCGGTTTCAGAATCCTTAAGTTCGATGTACTCTTCAGCTGCCATGCAACCCATAAAAAACAGCAGCAACATCGTGAGAATTGATACGATTATTCTCATTTTATTGATCCTCCACCACTATTAGCCTTCAAGCCAATATTCCCTCTCATACTCTGGTTCAAGTCCATACTTTTCTTTATGTGCTGCAAGAGCCATTCGTAATGCTTCATGTTTATCGCTTGCCATCTGTCGTGCCACTGAATAAAGATCGCGAAACATTTGCTGAGAGATGTTTCCCTTTTGTGATGGTATATGCTTGAGGTCTTCATGGGCAGCTTCTTGAGGAGACGAGCCCGCACCCGGTAACTTGACCTTTCTCATGCAGATTGGACATTGTGCATAAAATTTAGCGTGGCCTTTGTAGATCCACTGGTGCTTACAGACTTGATTGGTACATGTTATGGATATGCCTTCTACATTTGCTTTGAACACATTATCGCTACTTTTTGGAGTCATGTAGTTAGTCAGTTAGTTAGTAAACGTATATAAGCTTTGCCACAGTATTTCTTGATCGTGCGAGAATCTCATCCCCGCACATCCTCGTACAACTATCAAAAATAAGAGTTAAGGATTCAGTTCGCATACATCTTGAGATTGAATGTAGCAACAGCTATCTGATTTCCTCCCACGAAATAATATAAATTAAACGCTCCTGGTGAGTTTGTCCATTTATATTGTTTGCCTTGGTAGATCCCAGGTGCTATTTGGACCCCATAACTGCAGCTGATTGGAGTGCCCACAGCTACAGAAGATATTCCCAGAACGTTTTTGATGACAATGGCGGTATAGCCAAAGCCGTGGGTTGGCACTTCTATTTTAAAGTTGGATTTGTTCAATCCACAAATTCCTTGTGGATATAACGAACTGAGAACACTGACCGGGATGGTTACAGGTTCGCTGTTTCCAGGTGCAGCAGATCCATAGTTTATTGATCCTACTTTGATCAACGTTCTCACAGGCGTTACAGGTGCTGAGTCCGCTGTACTAATCGCCAAAATGGCGATCATGAAGGTGGCTAGAATCACCCTTGTATGTTTCATGTCGCATCACCCATTCTGGTGACTACTTTCACCACTTCGGAGATAAGGTTGATACCTGTTGCTCCATCAATCGATATGCCAGAAACAGTTATCCGCAGAAGGGAAAACTCCTTGGAGTACTTTTCTAGGCCAATCATCATGAGGACGCGCTCTGAGACCGAGCGATTCCTACAGATTGTGGAATAATCGCGTTAGGAAAAGATCTTCAAGCCTAAAATAAAATTCGAGACTGCTGGCATTGGGCCGTCTGCGCCCGCTCCCCGTCACCCCATCCTCACCTCCGCAAAATGCTCCTTTCGATCATCCACCAGATGAATGGTCAGATCATCCTGCGTCGCCCCGTCCACAGTCACAGAGGTAACAGGGCTTCCCGTTACCACCTGGATCACAGTGATATGGTAGAACGTCTCGTAGTGGCGATAGTGAAGTTTGAACAGCTTCCACTCCGGGGGAAGACAGGGCTCGAACCGGAGAGCGTTCACCTCCCTTCGAAGCCCCAGCAGAAACTCAATTATGAGGCGGTACATCCAGCTGGCGGCGCCTGTGTACCACGTCCAGCCGCCCATGCCTGTGTGAGGCGGAACGGAGTAGACATCTGCTGCAACGACATACGGCTCCACCTTGTAAGTCCCAATTGCTTCAGGGGTCGATCCATGGTTCACCGGATTTATCAGCGACAGCAGCTCCCAGGCCCTTCTACAGTCTCCCATCTGGGCGAAGGCCATCACAGCCCAGATAGCAGCATGAGTGTACTGCCCTCCGTTCTCCCTCACTCCCGGGATGTAGCCTTTGATGTAGCCGGGCTCAAGGTCTGAGACATCGAAGGGCGGGTCTAAGAGCTGTATCAAGGCGCTGTCCCTTCGAACCAGCAGCCTGTCCAGGGCATCCATGGCCATCCTCGACCTCTCGGGATCGCTGGCCCCTGAGAGGACCGACCAGCTCTGCGGCAGTGAGTCGATCTTGCATTCAGTGTTTATCAAAGAACCAAGAGGCCTGCCGTCGTCGAAGTAGGCGCGAAGATACCAGTCGCCGTCCCAGCCGTGATCCTCAATGCTCTTTCGAAGCCTTGCAGCCTCGCCGACGCATAGCTCCGAGAAGGGCCTATCGCCCCGCCTCACAGCTACGTTGAAGAACTTGATCAGGACGTCGTAGATGAAGAAGGCCAGCCAGACGCTCTCTCCCTTTCCGGGGAAGCCCACCCTGTTCATGCCGTCATTCCAGTCTCCCGAGCCCATGAGCGGCAATCCATGTGAGCCGAACTTCAAGCCCCACTCAATGGACCTCTTGCAGTGCTCGTACAGAGTTCCGGCCTTCTCCGACACGCAGGGCAGGTCGAAGTAGGACTCCTCCTCGGGCTTGAGGGGCCTGCCTTCCAGGAAGTTAACCCGTTCATCCAGGACTCCTGTATCCCCTGTAACGGTGATGTATTGGTATGCAACGTAGGGCAGCCAGAGGTAGTCGTCCGAAATTCGCGTGCGAATTCCCCTCCCTGTCTGGGGATGCCACCAGTGCTGCACGTCTCCCTCAACGAACTGTCTTGAGGCACAGCGCAGGATGTGCTCCCTTGTCCGGCCTGGGTCTGCGAAAAGGAGCGCCATCATATCTTGAAGCTGGTCTCTAAAGCCGTAAGCCCCGCTCGACTGGTAATAGCCCGACCGTGCGAAGAGGCGGGAGGACAGCGTCTGGTACAAAAGCCAGCCGTTGGCGAGTATGTTCAGGGCTTTGTCCTCAGTCTCCACATAGACGACGCCTAAAGTGCGGTTCCAGTAGTTCCACACAGCCTCAAGTGCCATCCTTGCCGGCCCCGAGCCGCGAAATCGCTGCACCAGGCTTCGAGCATCATTCCTGTCCTTTCCCATGCCAAACGTGAATATGATCTCCCTCTCCTCGCCCTCTGCCAGGTCGAACTTCACCTGGCAGGCAGCACAGGGGTCTAGGGCAGCTCCTACCCTGCCAGACAGCCTGGCTCTGGTCAGGGCCAGCGGGTTGCTAACAGTTCCATTCCTTCCCAGGAACTCGGTTCTGTCTCCAGTGAAGCTTCGGGATGTCACGTTCGTATCCAGGAATGCGACGCGATCTGGGAACTCTCTGTTGTAGGGATTGCGGGCTAGAAGAGCACCTGTCCTGGCGTCGATCTCGGTTATGATGTACATCGCATTCTTGGAATGCAGCTCTCCCAACACCAGTTCGAGGTAACAGGTGGCGGATAGCCTGCGAGGGCGGTTGGATTCATTTCTGAGCTTGAGAACCATCAGCTTGACTGAGGCATCTACAGCAACATAGGTCCAGAGCTCTGATCTTATGCCCCTCTCGTTATGCTCAAAGACGCTGTAACCAAAGCCGTGCCTGCATACGTAGGATGAGCCCCCTCTGGCGGGAAACGCTGTAGGCGACCAGAATCTGCCTGTCTCTTCATCCCGGATGTATAGCGTCTCGCCGCTGGTGTCTGTCACAGGGTCGTTGTACCAGGGGGTTAGGCGGAACTCGTGGGCGTTCTCGCTCCACGTACAGGAACCGCCGCTCTCTGAGACTATGCTTCCAAAGCTGGGATTGGCAATCACGTTAGCCCAGGGTGCAGGCGTTGCTGCGTCTGGCGGGATCTTGATTATGTACTCTCTGCCGTCAGGTGTAAACCCGCCTAGGCCGTTCCAGTATATGAGCCCCTCACCTCTGGCTTTAGCTCCCTCCTCCTGCTCCTCAGATGGCACCGTGTAAGGCCTCTCATAAGGCATAATCCTGGTCTCAAGCAGGGGGGGGATGTTGATCACAGGGCAGAACCTCAGATCCAGCTGGTCTTCGAGTCCGCCCAGAGAATCTGTGATTATGGCGCGGGCAACTGTTTGCATCAGAATTTTGGCCTCGTCAGATATCTGCTCAGCCCGCCTGACGAATATGCCGCCTGGCCTGTCCAGGAGGGAAGCCTCAGGGCTGGAGGCGATCAGCCCCATGAGCTCGTCTTGCAGGAGCTGCCTGTAATCCGAGCTGTCCTCATTCCAGATCAGCAGATCTACCGTCAGGCCCATCAGCCTCCAATAGGCATGAGCTGATATAAGCTGCCGTGCCAGAGAGATGTTGGATCTCTCCCCAATCTTCAGGAGGACTATAGGATGATCTCCTGATATGCCGTAGCCCCACAGGCCCGACTGGCCGCTGGTGTTGCTCATCAGGACGCTGGGGCTGGCGCGCCAGGTGTAGATGGGATAGATTATGGCGCTGGCCAGATGCTCATAGCGCAAAACATCCTCCTCTGTGACGTTAAGCTGCCTCAAAATCATCTGGCCGTGTGTCCAGGCCATATCAGAGATTCTCTCCGCCATGCGGATATCCTGGTACTTCTCTATCAGCTGCATGCAGGCTTCCCTGGTCTCGGCGATGCCGGTGATAAAGTTCAGATTCGCTGCCTTTCCGGGTTCCACCGCCAACTTGCATCTGATGGCGATGATTGGGTCCAGAACTGGGCCATCGCTGCCTGAAAGCGAAGAAGAGTCTTGTAGAGCATCCGGAAACGCAGCAGTTCTCCCGCGTCCCAGGAACTTAGCACGGTCCGTTTCATAAGAGACGTCTCCCACTTCGCCAGTAATCAGCAGGTGGAACATCCAGGGATTCCTTTCCTCCTTGGACCTTGGCCTTCGGTGGCATAGAATCGCCCTTCTTGAGGGTATTATCTCCGTCTCCACAAAGAGCTTGCTGAATGCTGGATGGGATGCATCTGATGCAGGATCTGCCAGAACTACCTCTGCATAGCTGGTAAGCTCAATCTCCCTTCTATCCCAGCTGCGGTTAGTGATCTTTAGGCTTCGAAGCTCGATATCATCCTCCGGGGAGACCACGATCTCCACTTGAGAATCGATATTGTTATCCTGTCGCCAGAACCTGGCTAACGATTCCTGGAAGCTGGCAGTGTAAACGTCCGGTTCTTTTAGTGTAGGCTGGTAGCCTGCAGACCAGAACTCCATGCTCTCCAGGTCACGAATGTAGATGAAAGTGCCGTAAGAGTCGCAGGTGGGATCTGCATGCCAGCGGGTGATTGCGGTATCTTTCCATCTGCTGTAACCTCCGCCAGCGTTCGTGACCATCACGCTGTACCTGCCGTTGGACAGAAGATGCACCTCGGGCATGGGCGTATCAGGAGTGTCGAAAGCCCTGGTGGTCTCTTTTTCTTCCCACATTCCCACCCTCCAAAGAGGTGCTGAGACCTCGGCTGCATGGGGATAGAAAGGAGCCGCCCTGGTGATCTTCTCCTGAAGCAGAAGCTCTGTAGCCCTGAAGAGGGGGTTGGAGAGAAAACGCCTCTGCATAGATCTATCTCGCAGAACATAAAGCAGTGACAGGAATGTCATTCCCTGGTGGTGGGCCATGAAGGACTGCACGATGGTGCTCGATTGATCGCGGGGCAGGCGCGATGGCGTGAAGTCTACAGCCTCGTAAAAGCCATAGGGCCCCAGGTAACCATCTTTTGCCATCTGCTGAAGGTTGGAGCATGCAACATCTGGAGCTACCATCAGCGCCAGGGCAGAGGCATAGGGAGCAATTACCAGGTCCTCAGTCAGACCGCGTTTGAATCCTAAGCCAGGAACTCCGAAGGCGCGGTACTGGTAGATGAGATTGGCATCTGTCATGCTGTAGCCTGATTCAGATATGCCCCAGGGAACGCCGCGCAGTTTGCCGTATTCGATATGCCTCTTGACTACAATCCTGTAGGTCTGGTCTAAAAGAGTGTTCTCGTAGCTGGGCATGACCAGAAGGGGCATGAGGTACTCGAACATCGTTCCTCCCCAGGATAGAAGAACCAGCTCTCCGTTTGCAGTGGTCATCAGCCTGCCTAAAGAGAACCAGTGATCCTGGGGGAGAATGCCGTGTGATATGGCCACAAAGCTGGTGAGCCTGGCCTCGGATGCCAGCAGGTCGTAGCAGCTGGCATCTCTTCGAAGATCCTGGACGTTGTAGCCGATGGCTAACAGGTTGCGGGAGCGGTCGAACAGGAAGTCGTACTCGATATCCGAGAGAGCTATACAGCGCTCTGCCAACTCTTCCAGGGCAGAGATCCTATTGAGGGCATTGCTGCTGGACTCGAGAATGAACTGCTGAAGCTGCACTATCCTCTCGTCTTTTTTGCATTGATTCTCAGGGCAGCTCAATATCTGCTCGATCGCGGGCAGCAGCATGCTTCTCAGCGCTGCAACCTCGCGAAGGCTCGGAATTCTGTCTAGATTGAGAAGCTCCTCGCGGGCCTCGTCGGGAATCTTCAGCTCCGCCTCGGGCAGTGGCTGCAATGCCGTCCATGGTGTCAGAATGGAGAGATCCTCTCTGAAGTCGCTTATCTGGCGAATAAATGCTTGGGCCCAATCATTCGACTCCTCGTCTTCGAAGCTGTTTACTAGCCCGTCCATGGCATTTGAGAGCTTCTCCAGAAGAGCCCGCGCATCTGCAAGCGAATCTGGATATGACCTGAGATCATCCATCAGTTCTTCCAGCGAAGAGATAGCTTTTTCAGGAGCTTTCGCTTTAAGCACGCTGTCTTTTCCATCCGTTCCTGATGCAGCATCCAGAAGGAGGCTTAGCGTATCCTTAAGGCCGGATATGGCCTGGGGCGGAAAGATCTTCTGGTCAGGGATCTCCATTAGCCCCTGCCTCAAAATGAGAAGGTGGCCTGCCAGGTTGCCGCTGTCCACAGTTGAGATATAAAGGGGACACAGTGGCTTTAGCAGCTTTGTATCATACCAGTTATAAAAATGGCCTCGAAACCTCTCCAGATCCTCCATAACGAGGATAGTTCGCGATAGGCGATCCATCATCCTTCCAAGGGAGACATAGCCAAAATCATAAGCGCCCAGACTTGCCAGCAGTGCGAGGCCCATGTTCGTCGGCGAGGTTCCGTTAGCGACTATCGACCGCGGCTCTTCCTGATAGTTGTCTGGAGGGAGCCAGTTGTTCTCTGGTCCTATGAACGTTTCAAAGAAGCGCCATGTTCTGCGTGAGAGCTTATGAAGGAAAACCTTCTGCTCTTTCGTTATCTCTGTCTTGGCAGGAGAAAGCGGCTGGCTGATCCACCAGGCGATATAAGGCGAGAGGAACCAGAGAATAAGAAATATCCCGGCGATATAAAGCGACTGAGGATAGAAGAAGGTCAAATAGAGACCTGCAACTACTGAGAAGAATGGAGCAGGCCACATCATCCTGTAGAACTCTGCAAGATCCCCTCGGGAGCTGCGTTTTGAATCCCCTGAGGTCCTCCACTCCAGCAGCCTTCGGCGCGAAAAGGTCATGCGAAAACAGGTTCGCAAAACGGCATCGAGGCTGAAGAAGGCCTCGTAAGGCAGAAAGATCAGGTTCAGGCCGACCTGGGCAAAGCTCTTCTTTGCAGAGCGAAAAGAGCAGCGCAGATGCAGGTCAATGGGCATCTCTGGCGGTTTTCGAGACAGATCTGCTATGAAGTGGAACAAAGGTGGAACCAGGAGCATGCCCACAACAACAGAGGTCCAGAAAAGGGGCCGAAGGAGAACCGTCCACCCGAGGAGCAGCAGGAGAATCTGTGCAAAGGGAACGAGGCTTCTTCTAAGGTTATCTATGACCTTCCACTTTGAGAGGTAAGATAAAGGGTTAGGAAGGGTTGAGCAGCCGGGTCCTGGAACGCGGCGCAGCAGCCATGTGGAGATCTGCCAGTCGCCTCTGACCCACCTGTGTCGCCGGACGGTATCCGCTATGTAGCCGTGCGGAAACTCTTCGTAAAACTGAACATCGCTGACCAGTGCAGCGCGGGCGTAGCAGCCCTCAAGGAGATCGTGGCTAAGTATCAGGTTTTCAGGCAAGCGCCCTGAGAGCGTCCTGGCAAAGGCATCGACATCGTAGATACCTTTTCCTGCAAACGACCCCTCTCCAAAGAGGTCCTGGTAGACATCGGAAACCTCTCTGGTATATGGATCAACCCCCGGCTCGACGCCGAATATTTTCATGAACCTGGAAGTTCCTGCCTGGGGCAGGCCGAGCGCGAGGAGAGGCTGGAGTATGCTGTATCCTTCTGTCACGCGCTGCCTCTTCCCATCGTACCTGGGGGAGTTCAAAGGATGGGCCATATTGCCCACCAGCAGCCTTGCCGAGCCACGCGGCATCAGAGTATCTTCGTCCAGGGTGATGACGTACTTCACTCCCGGCAGCAGAGACTCATCTCCAATGATTAGGGAAAATCTCTCCCTTGGCCCCCCTCGAAGCAGGGAGTTCAGGTCCTCGATGCTGCCGCGCTTGCGCTCATAGCCCATCCATGCCTTCTCCTGGGGGTTCCATCGGCGCGGCCTGTGAAACAGGAAAAACCTGCCTTCAGGGTACTTCTGTATGAGGGCTAAAACGCCCTGCCTGGCCTGCACGAGGAGCTCCTGATCCTCGGGCATCTCTTCCTTCGGAGCATCTCGAAAATCTGTGAGCAGGCCGAAATACAGGTTTGAGTCCTGGTTTGCAAGATAGCGGATCTCCAGCGTTCCAAGCAGGTGATCAATGCCCTGAATGCTTGTAAGAAGGGCAGGAACCACTACCAGTGTCCTGTATTCAGGAGAAAATCCCTTCGAGAAATCCATCCTGGGAAGAGCGCTTGGCTTGACTGCCATTGTAACTGTCCAGTTCACCAGAAAAATTGCCAGGCTGCTAGTAGAGATGATCAGAGGTATGCCTGCCAGAAGTGCCGTCATCAGCTCTAGGCCTGACCTGAATGCCATGATCAGGACTGCAGCTGTGACCAGGACCGTAATCAGATATATCGATCCGAGATAATAGAACAACCTGTGGCTTTTGCTGGCAGCATTCAGCAGGGATCTCTTGGCCTGCACTGCCTTTTCCAGAGCGTAAATTCCTCTGTCTACCAGATAGAACCCTACGTGAGATCTTCTCTCGTCGCCTCTGGATGCATCATTCGCGCTCTTTTCAGCCAGCTCCAAGGCCTTCTTTGCCACCTCGACTTCAGAGAGAGGGCTTCGTTTGGCAAGTCTCTCGACCACATGGCGGTAGCGATCTCTGGTGGCGAAGTCCATTTTGCCGTAGACATGGGCTGGGTCCATGCGCAAGGTCCTCTCAACAAGGCTTGCCTCTTCTACAAAGCCTCTCCAATCCAGGGAGTCTACCAGGCGAAAGCTCTCGATGCTGTTGCCAATAGATACCCTATCTGCAGCATCCTGCTGAACGCCTGACTGAACCGATTGCTCTACCGTCAGGCCGATCTCCGATAGCCTCTCTTCCATCCATTTGAGAGGGACCTCAAGAACAAGGCTCTGGCCCTGCAGCCGTCTGAACATCTCGGCAACAAATGCGCTGGACATGGGTGGATCTGACTCTGCCATGTCGGCTACAACCATGATCACGCTTTTCGGGTCCTTTTCGGCCGCCTCGATGATCCTGTCTGCCCATCTGTCCGCCTGTACGCGATCCATCTCGTTTAGGGCGATCCTGATGGACACCCGTCTGAGGTTCTCGATTAAGGCCAGGCGCAGCATGATCGGGATTGCCCATATCTCACCAAGGCTTAGGACCCTAATCGTCTGGTAGGCATCGACAAAGCGCCTCAGGCTCTCGGCATCTATCTGGCCATCGAGATGAAGCACAAGCTCTCTGGCCAGATCGTACGCCCTGGGAAAGCCGGCCAGAGGACCTTTCATCAGGTGGGGAAGCTGCTTGCTGTAGCTTTTTGGCAGATGGCGGCGGGCGGTACGTATCTGCTCTTCAACCTTATAAAAATTATCGAGCAGCCAGAAGGCCGCGGGCGCAGTGTGCTGGTGGCCGCCTGCAGCTTTTGTCAGCAGCTCGTAAACCTGTAGGAGTATCTCCTCATTTTCAGTCAGCCTCTTCAGAAGCTTATCATGGTTCGGATTAGGGTCTACCTCATGCCATTTGGCCAGGGATACAGCATGCCGTTCCAGCTGCTTTATGCTGAACAACTCTGACCTCAGAGGCTGCTCATAGCTATACTTTCTTGCCCGAGCTTCAAGGCTCATCTCCCTTTTTAGACGGCTGAGTCCCTTCTCTATTATCTTCTGGTTTACAATCAACTTCGAGCCTCCGAGTCTGGCTGGCCGAGACAGACCCTAAGGTATGTTTAAACAATGGCTAACTACTGCGTTCTTGAGTTACCTATCTCCAATCATGCGATCTTACAGGAGCGCAAATAATCAATACAGTTTGGGTCCCAAACAAGATCGACAGATAAATATATCTCACTAATGCTTTTAATAATTATTGTCCTTGTAAGTAGAAAAGGAAATATGTTATCAAGAGTAATACATTACTCAGAATAATATATTATCGGGTGCCCTTTATCTCGATCTCTGTTTCCTTTGTCGCCAGCACAGTGCCGTCTTCCTCTTCCACCATAGCGCTGATGCAGTAAGTTCCCGGCAGAAGCTCCTTCTCCGGCATCAAGGATACGAAAAATATCCTCGATGCAGAGGGAATTATGTTCGAGCTGACGGGCGATGATGAGTTGGCGAGCAGATTGCCATCTTTATCTTTAAGAGCAGCCTTCGCACAGGCCTTGTAGTGGTAGTTGCCTGTGTTTTTGAATGTCAGGGAGACATTTTGGCGCTCCTCTGATGGATCTTCTGCTCTTATATCTGTTATCTCTCCTATCCTTGAGATCTCAGTTCCAGATATGGTAAGCCGAATCAGGGCGTTGATCGCCACGGCCACGCCTACATTGCCCTCTGAGCCCTCATCCGCTCCAACGGTGGGCAGGCTGTGAACGCTGATAAGTGCGTACCTGCCGCCAGATCCAACGTCTGCTGGTATGTCTCCCTCTACCAGGACCTTCTGCGCCTCCCCCGGCTCAAGGTGGAAGCTGGATGGAGACGCCTTCAGAAAGCCTTTTGCCGAGTAGCTGGCTACAGCTCCCTCTTCAAGCTCCTGGTTGCTTCCCTCCAGAGTCTGGCCCCAGTCCTGGATATCCACCTGGAGGTCCATGGGTGTCTCATTATCTCTCAGGCTTACTGTTATCTCATGGTCGACGTGCTGGCCGGGAGCGGCCTCTGCCTCGAAGATCACTCCTTCAACTCCCAGGCCAAAGGATATCGGCACAAAGAGCAGGAGAAAGAACGCCAGCTCTGCGAATAGAATTTTTGAACTCATATTATCACCTTCTATGGCCTCGATTAGTCCGGCGACAGCCTGAAGTAGATGTTAATCTGATAGCTGGCCGGAGCGTCAGTCCACGTAAACGCCTGCTTGAATTCTGTGGGAACCAGGACCTCACCCGGCGAACCGTAGCAGTAGTTCTCTGCCCGGCTGGATAAAATGGTCTCTGCCGGCGACAGCGTTGTGCCTGTGTATCGCACTTTCATCCGGTTTTTGAGGCGCAGCTTCTTGTTAGTCGTCTTTTGCATCTTGCCCTCATATTCGCCGTCAACCTTCAGCGCCCAATCAACATTAGCTCTCACTATTACAACGCACTCTGCTTTTGCCTCTTTTCCGGGAGACACATCCTGCATATGCAGTTCCTTCCCTTCAGGTAAGACCAGCTCCAGTTTGCCTGGATAAGCGGCGCTTATATGAGTGGAATCTGAGGCAGACTGCGCTGTGTTCAGGGCAATGGCAACGCTTAAGACCGCCATCATGATCAGGATCTTCATATCTACCTCAACCTCCTGTAAATCTGTGGTCAAGCGGGCGCTGCAGCTAAAGTCACTGTAATCTGGTAGTTCTCGTCGGCGTAGTCATTCCAGCTGAAGAGCTGATCAAAAGTGAGACTGATGGCGCCTGTACCTGAGAAGTCGCCCGGGCCTATGCTGGACAGGAGGGCTGTTGCGGATGGGCTGGAATCCGTTCCAGGGATGGAGACCGGCCCGCCTGCCGAATTTTGAGCCTGCACTGTCATAGGGCTGTGAAGTGCATGAACCGGCGAGCCAGTGCTTCCCAACATATGGCCGTCAGATGTGCTGCCTGCAACAGTCAAGCCCCAGTCCGTATTTGATTTGACCTCAACTGCGCCCGTTACAGAGACATGTTTATCCGGCTCGCAGCCAGCCATCTGCAAGTCCTTGTACTGTGATGGTATGGAAATCTCTATCTGGGTAGGAAGGTTGGCGTAGACCCTAGTGCTCTCGCTTACCTGCGCTGCTGCCCATCCGCTCAGGATAACGGCCGCAGCAAAGAAGATAATAATAGATCTCCAATTAGTAGATCTCCTATCTTTCGCTTCCATATCTTTGTCCCCTTTTGTCCTCTTTCCCTTTCTCATCATTGTTTAATCGAGGGAAACTCTCTAAGTTTTTTGGTGCAACATATTTGTTCCTTAAGGACTTGATAAATTCTCATGAAGAAAAAATACTAAGCCAGATACGGAGCAAAAATCAGTATTTAATTATTATATCCGGATGTAGATATTTGAAAGCTGAAGATAAGCTTAAATGGCGACATTATGCACCCTATCGAATACCTTAAGATACGGGAGATAATTAAAAAATAAGCTCAGTAAGAATAATCGGGGAGAAGCAGTTTTTATCTAATTTTAAAAATTAATAAATCTGATCAATCATACTTACTTTTCTTTAGTAATGATTTATATTCAGTAATTTTTAGTACTGATCTCTGTTCATTTAGGAGGGAAAATGAATGAGGGCCGAGATTAAGCTATTCGCGCTTTATATTGATCCGGATAGAATGAGCGCGTTTCCGGGCGCTTTAAAAGACACAGGAGATGCAGATGTTGCACAAAGAGCAGTATATGCTTCAGAAAAGCCGTCATTGGTAACTTTGTCTCAGGTAACTCTTTAATCTGCAATCCACCAGGCGATCATGATTAAGTGGGCTTCTTGACAGCGCGCCAGTCTCTTCTGGCGTCGTTTAGCGTCATTCACGCCCTTGAACCTCGCGCAGGTATCAGACACTTCGGGCAGTTCCCTATCAGGTCCTGCCTTCCCGCGGATATCAGACCCTCTCTGACCAGCCCGTAGTTTTTAGGGTCCCTGTACTGAAGCATGGCCCTTTGAATGCGCTTCTCCCTTCCTTTGGGCACGTGCACCGGCTGCATTGTGAAGGGATCAATGCCTGTGTAGTACATGGCGGTCGATACAGTCATGGGTGTAGGCGTGAAGTCCTGCACCTGCTCTGTATACATACGGTTATCTCGGAGGTACTCTGCCAGCTCCACCATATCCTCTACGGTGCAGCCTGGGTGGCCTGACATCAGGTAGGGCAGCAGGTACTGCTCTTTTCCCAAATCCTGGCTCGCCTCGACGAATCTCTCCTTAAAAGCGTTCAGAACCTGAACCGGAGGCTTGTTCATGCATTTAATCACGCGGTTGGCAATATGCTCTGGCGCTATCTTGAGGTGGCCTGAGACATGGTGCTGGCAGAGCTCTCTTAGATAGTCCGACTGGTCGGCGAGAATCAGGTCGTGCCTGATCCCTGAGCCTATGAAGACTCTCTTTACCCCCGGAAGAGCCCTGAGGCGGTGCAGCATCTCCACCTGGTCGCTGTGGTCCTTATCAAGGCTTGGACAGTCGGCAGTGCAGAGCCTGTCCCTGCAGGCTCCGTGATTCCAGCGCTGGCATGTCAGGCTGTACATGTTGGCAGTAGGGCCGCCCACATCCTGGATTATGCCCTTCCAGCCCTTCATCTGAGTCAGCTTCCGGGCCTCTTTGACTATGGATTCTATGCTCCTGCTCTGAACTATTCTACCCTGGTGGTGTGTCAGGGCACAAAAAGAGCAGGAGCCAAAGCATCCTCTGTGGCTTGTGATGGAGAACTTCACCGGCTCTAAGGCAGGAACTGCCTCTTTGTAAGATGGGTGTGCCTCCCTGGTGTATGGAAGCTCGTAGATTCTGTCCAGCTCCTCGGTTTTCAGCGGCCTTGCAGGCCTGTTCTGGATGACGACGGTCTTGGGATGGGGCTGGACGACGGTTCTGCCGTGGATCGGGTCCTGCTCCTCGTAGTGCATCCTGAAGGCCTCTGCATATTTTCTCTGGTCGTTGGAGACCTCTGTAAAGCCGGGGATGGCCAGGTAATCGTCTTTTGGAGCGCTCTTCCAGCGGCGTACCTCCTCTTTTACAGCAGTTCCTTGAACATCCCTGATATCAGATATCCTCTCGCCCTTCTCAAGCCTTGATGCCACCTCCTTTAGGGGAAGCTCGCCCATGCCGAAGACCAGTAAGTCGGCTGGCGCGTCAGCCAGTATTGACTGACGAACTGAGTCAGACCAGTAATCATAATGTGCAAACCTGCGGAGGCTGGCCTCTATGCCGCCTAGAATAATGGGCGTATCTGGAAAGAGGGCATGAACCTTGTTGGCATAAACCACAACAGCTCTGTCCGGGCGGCGCAGAGCGCCGCCGGGCGAGTAAACATCATCGCTTCGGCGCTTCAAATTGGGAGTGAAGCTGTTCACCATGGAGTCCACATTGCCAGAGGAGATGCCGAAGAACAGCCTTGGGCTTCCAAGCATCAAGAAGTCCTCGTCCTTCTTCCAGTTGGGCTGGGCAATTATGCCGAGCGTATATCCAGCGTCCCAGAGGACACGGCCGATGAGCGCTGTGCCAAAAGAGGGATGGTCGACATAAGCATCTCCGCTGACCAATATGACATCAAGCTGCTCTATCCCCATATCCTTCGCTTCGCTAAGGGACATGGGCAGGAAGCGAGGCTGCTTTTTCATGGATATGATAGATCTAACCGGCTCTCATTTAAAAATATGGTCTAGACCAAAAAGATCCTTGCCGGATGGGAAACGCCCGAATCATAACGAATAAATATGTTAGATGCCTACTATTACTATATGCAAATAGACGCCGCAAATCCGGCTCCCTGGGAGAGCAGGTTCTGGGCCTGGCTTATAGATGTGCTGCTGGTAGGGCTCTTCTTCAGCATGTTTAGAGGCTGCCTGAGCATCGCGGGCTCTTTTTACATCGAAGCCTTGGGCGTATGGTTGGTCGCGTTCATCTACTGGACTGCGCTCGAAGGATACAGGGGCCAATCGATCGGAAAGATGGTCATGAACATAGTGGTCGTTGATGCATCCGGAAACATGGTCGGCTACGAGAAGGCTGCAGTAGAATGCTTCGGGAAATCCTTCCTGCTCCCTCTGGACTGTCTCATCGGCTGGCTGGCTAAGCCCGGCAGCGGCCAGAGGCTGTTCAATAATGTATCCGATACAGTGGTCATCAAAGCCGATGCATCTGAGACGAAGAGCTTACAGAGCGCACAGATGCGAAGCCGCATATCTTAGCCCACTTTGCCAAAAATATGGTATCTTATATCCTCAAAGCGGAGCTACATGCTGATAACGCCTCTGCCTTCTGATAGCCGATTTTGGCAATACCTGCATTCTCTTTTCTCTGCTCACATTCGGCAGATTTATACATCTGCAGATCTAAAGTTATTTAATTAGTTCAGTGGGTTATGGATGCCGAGAGAGATAGTAGTGAGCAACAGCCGGCTGGCTGTAGCCATTGACAGAGATACGTGCATCAGGGACTTCTTCTATCCTCATGTCGGCCTGGAGAACCACGTCATCGGCCACAAGTTCCTGACGGGCGTCTGGATCGACGGTAGCTTCAGCTGGATCGGCCCTGGATGGGAGATCGGCATGGAATACCTTCCTGAGACATTGGTCAGCAGATCCAGGGCCAGGCATAATGGTATGGGCGTTCTCCTCGAAGTAAACGATGCTGTGCATAGCTCCCTAGATATCTTTCTTCGGAAGGTGACAGTCTGCAACCACAGCGCGAAGAGGCAGAGGATCCGGGTATTCTTCACCCAGGACTTCCATATCTACGGGGACAGCGTCGGAGACACAGTGATGTACGACTCCATTCTAAACTCAATCATCCATTTCAAACGCAAGCGCTACTTCCTGGTCTCTGGAAACACAAGCCAGAGAGGCAGCATCTTTCAGATAGCCACCGGGCACAAGGAAACATCAGGGCTGGAGGGAACCTGGAGGGATGCCGAAGACGGCATCCTCAGCGGCAATCCCATAGCCCAGGGATCTGTCGATTCTGTCGTATCCTTCGAGATCGAGCTTAATCCCGGATCCAGGGGAATGGTCTACTACTGGATAGCCTGTGGCCGGAACCTTGAAGAGGCGAAGGCTCTGGACTCCCATGCCAAGAAGACCGGGGTTGAGCAGCTTTTGCTGGAGACGGAGAACTACTGGTCAGCCTGGTCCAATAGGAAAGAGGCAGACTTAAGCATTCTGCCGAAGGAAGTTGTAAGGATGCTCAAGAGGTCTCTTCTGATAATGAGAGCACATGTAGACAGCGGCGGGAGCATAATCGCGAGCTGCGATTCAGATATACTCCAGCTCAGCAGGGATACCTACTCCTATATCTGGCCCAGGGATGGGGCGATTGTGGCGATGGCCTTTGATCTGGCCGGCTTTCAGGAGGTCTCCAGACAATTCTTCGATTTCTGCAATAGTGCCATCTCTGAACAGGGATTCTTGCATCATAAATATGCCGCCGATGGGTCAGTAGGAAGCACCTGGCTAGCATCGGTGGACCCTAAAGGCAGAGTGCAGCTGCCCATTCAGGAGGACGAGACTGCCCTCGTTATTTGTGCCCTTTGGAAGCATTTTCAGAAGTACAGAGACGTAGAGTTCGTTGAGGGAGTCTACAAGAACCTGGTTATCAAAGCGACGGAGTTTCTGCTGGAGTACAGGGACCCATGGACAGGACTTCCCAGGCCGTCCTTCGACCTGTGGGAGGAGAAGACAGGTGTCTTTACCTGGACGGTCTCCACTGTATACGCCGCCTTAAAGGCAGCAGAGAGGTTTGCCAGGGTCTTCTATGACAAGTCCCGGCAGGAGGCTTTGGCAAGGGCATCGGCTGAGGTAAAAAAGGCAATGATAGAGAATCTATACGACTCGGGGCAGCACAGGTTCATCAAGGCCATCTACCCGGATGGCTCTCGCGACTTCACAATAGATGCGAGCACAGCAGCTGTTTTCATGTACGGACCCTTCCCTGCCGGGGACAGCATGGTTGAGGGGACTATGAGGGCCATAACTGAAGGTCTCTGGGTAACTCCGGGAGTTGGCGGAATTGCCCGCTACTATGGAGACAATTATCAGAGAGCGAAGCCCGGAGTAGCGGGAAATCCGTGGTTTATCTGCACTCTGTGGCTTGCTAGGTGGAAGATCGCCAAGGCCAAGTCGTTGAAGGATTTGCAGGAAGGAATGGACATTATCCTGTGGACCATCAGGCGCTCTCAGCCTACGGGAGCTTTGGCAGAGCAGATAGATCCCTCCACTGGAGCGCCGGTATCAGTCTCACCCCTGCCCTGGTCTCATGCCGAGTTCGTGATCGCCGTCCATGAGTACCTGCGAAAGCATGTCGAGCTCGTGTCCGCTGCTGACAGCGGTTGAAATACGGACGGCTAACTTTTAGGTGGAGGAGACGTTGTATCTCAGGCTCTGTGCAATAAGCGATGTCCCTGCAGGAGGGATGAGGCAGTTCGACCTTAGGGAGAGGGAGCTCCTGGTGGCAGAGCTGGAAGGCAAGTTCTACTGCCTCGACGGAAGGTGTACTCATGCCGGCGCTCCCCTTGCCGAAGGTTCTCTCAAAGGCAAGGTCCTCACGTGCCCCTGGCATTATTCGCAGTTTGACATCACCACTGGCACAGTAATCAGAGGGCCTGCACAAGATCCCTTAAATCTCTATAGAATCAAACTGGAGGATGGCCAGATCTTCATCGATCTGCCGCCTGATGAGGATTGAAGGCCTCTAATGTCTGCCAATGCTTTTTTGGTTTTCTCTCATCCAGGCCTTTCGCTCAATAAGTCTTTAAATTATGGAGACATTGGATATTGTTGGGAAAGGGCACTGAAGGGGAATGAGCAATGGTGCATAGGGGTAGTTATCTTCTGGCATGGTTGATGGCTGTTGTGATCTTTGCTACAGCCCATGCTACTACAGTACTGGTTGAGCCTGGGGAGAGCATTCAGTCGGCATTGGATGTGGCAGGCCCTGGAGATGTGATCGAGGTTGAAGGCAGCGTTTATCGAGAGAGCCTCAACATCACAGAGCAGATAATCCTTAAAGGCAAGGACAAGCCCCTGATCGATGCCGGGGCAGGCAGAAACGGAATAACACTATTTGCAGACGGAGCGATCGTCTCGGGCTTTGATGTGAGGTCCTCCAGGAAGACTGGGATAGAGGTGCTATCGAGCGGCAACCTGATCGAAAACTGCAGCATTCGAGGCTGTGCTGACGGCATTCGCGTACAGGGGTCCGGGAATACAATCGTTTTTAACAATGTCAGCAACAACACCAACGGAATTAGCCTTGTCAGGTCTGATAATAATATTATTAAATACAATGATATCGATTACAACATCGGCGAGGGCAGCGACTGCGGCATCTTTCTGATATCCTCGCAGGGGAACCTAATCTCATATAACAACCTCACTGAGAATGGCGACTGCGCCATATCGCTTCGCTCCAGCAGCAACAATACGCTCCTGGCAAACAACGCCAGCGGGGACGACTGGTACGGCATATCCCTGGAAGAGTTCAGTAACGGCAACCTCGTTATCGGCAATTATGCCAGAGCTAATGGGCATGCTGGAATCTACCTGGACAGCTCCCGGAAAAACGCCCTTTTGGAAAATGTAGCCTCGGGAAACGGCAGGGGAATCTTCCTCTCTTACGACAGCAACGACAACCTGGTGGAAGGAAATAGCGTCCTGGATAACGATAAGGGCATCCACCTGGCCTATCACAGCAGCAATAACACTATCAAGGATAACATCGTCATCGGCAACCAATACGGAATGTACCTCACCTTCTCCGCGGGATGGAACAGCATCTTCAGCAACCGGCTCATCGATAACCTCTACAACGCCTATGATATGGGCCTCTATAACAACTGGGATAACGGGAGCGTTGGCAACTATTATAGCGATCTGGGCTCTGTGGTCTACATTCCGGGTGGCACAGGGGTTGACCGCTACCCTATGCGTGGGGGCTAGAATTTTGCACTATCTTTTTAAATTGTGGCCTCTTGCATTGATGTTTTTAAGAATCAATTCCCTAGAAGGCATATTCGGACAGGGAAAGGGAAAACTTATTTTAATCATTAACTGTTAATCATTATTAGGAGCACTTGAGGATGCGGTCAGACTATGAATGTAGATGATATTCCTGCAGAGGTAAGGTGGGAAATCGCGGCCAAGTCGGCCACGGCATTGCCTGTTGTCTACGACATGATCTTTCGAAAGGCTCTGGGACCTAAGTACGATGAGATAGAGCTGCCCATATGGATCGAGGGAGGAAAAGAGGTGAAGAAGATTGCCGATGCGCTGCACCTGCCTTCTCAGAGCGCCCGTGAGGTCAGTGATGCCTACGGCATCGTCTCCAAGATCCTCTTCGGACCTGAGCTTCGAGGGAAGAAGATGGCCGAGGGGGATTTCAAGGTAGTGGGAAGGGTGACGGGCTGTCCTCTGCTGAACAGGGCCCTGGAGATGGGCGTGTATCCCGGAGTGCTCCTCAATGCCTGCCAGGCATACAGCCGATCTGCTGTGGAGAACCTAAATCCCAGGTACACTCACAGGCATACCAGGCGCATGTGTGCAGGCGATCCTTACTGTGAGGCGACCATTGAGCTGAGGAAATGACATGGTTTGATCCGAGGCCGATACTATTCAATCAATCCAAAAAAATAAGCAGGAGGTTTAGGCTATCTTGGCTGACTTCGGGAATCCGCAAAGCGATTGAGGAATGCTGGCAGGATAAAGGTCGCGGCTCCGAAGATGATCACCGCTATAAGCTGATCTGTTAACGAGGGCACCCATATCACCTCCCGCATAAACGATATGCATTTTATAACTAATAATAGTTACGGTATGGATCGTTGCTGTAGATAGTGGCTATAGGTCCTTCGGAACAGGTTCCATGTGAAACGACCTGAAAAGAAAAGGAAAAGGCCGGGGCAGTTTAAATGAACTTCGGCCTCTCTGAGAGCTTAACAGGCAATGGCAGCCTTCTCCAGGGCATCCCAGAAGTCTCGGCTAAAATCCGCTTCCTCAGCTCCTCGACGCTCATCCTGGTCTTGGCAGCCGCTTTGGGCGTAGAATCTGCGCGCACAGTGACCGTGAGCTGGCCGGATGCCATTTCTTCGTCGCCTATGACTGCAACGTAAGGAATCCACTCCCTGCCGGCATCGCGGATCTTCTTGCCCACTGTCTCGTCCCTGTCGTCCACGTCGACACGGAAGCCGAGCTCTTTTACGATCTCCATGGCTCTTGCCTGGTGGCGCTCGGCCACGGGTATTACCCTGACCTGGGTGGGAGAAAGCCATGTCTTGAGCATGGGCAGCTTGCCTTCTTCGGCCTCGCGGGCTGCCTTCTCCAGGAGGGCGTACATGTCGCGCTCGATAGCCCCGCTGGGCGAGCAGTGCAGCAGAATGGGCCGCTTCTTCTCTCCATCCTCGTCCACATAAGCGATATCGTAGCGCTCTGCGTTCTCGACGTCGATTTGCACCGTTGATAGAGCGCTGGCCTTGTCAAGGGTGTCCACGAAGTTGAACTCGAACTTGAGGACGAAGTAGAAGAACCTCTCGTCCCACATCTCGATTAGCACCGGCTTCTCGACTATGTCCACCAGGCCCTCTATGAACTCCTTGTTCTCCGCGTAGAAGTCCTTGGTAAACCTTATGGCAACCTCGTAGTCGCTCAGGTCCAATCCAACATCTTTTAGGACTGAGATACTTGCCTGATACTGCTCCCTGAAAGCCTCCATGGCCTGCTTCATGTCCTTGGCCATCGTGTGCATATCGGGCATTGTGAAGGCCCTCAGTCGGCGGATGCCCACAAGCTCTCCGCGCTGCTCGCGGCGGAAGCTGTAGCGGGTGATCTCGAACATCTTCAGGGGCAGGGACTTGTAGGAGATCGTCATATCATGGCCCATCAGGAACTGGCCAAAGCAGGCTGCAAAGCGGAGGAACAGCCTCTTCTTCTCGGCCTCGATCTGGTACTGGCGAGCGGGGAATCGGTCGAGGTACTTCTTGAGGGTGGGATGCTCCATATCGTACATGATTGGCGTCTCCACCTCCATCGCCCCCATTTCAGAGGCCTTGTCAAGGACATAGTTCTCCAGCAGCGACTTGACCAGCCTTCCTTTGGGGTAGTACCTCATGTTCCCCGGGTCCGAGCCGGGCTCATAATCGACAAGCTCAAGACGCCTCATCAGGTCAACGTGGGGCGGGACTTTGTCAACGGCTCTGGCCTTTGATATCTCATAGTTAGCGAACTTCTGCAGGTTTTCGTGGCCTTCGAAGTTGAACACATCTACATCCACCAGCTCTCCGCTGATGTCCATGATCTTCCAGTAGGAGACGGCCTTGGCCTCTGACTTGAGCGCCTCGGATACGACCTCGCCCTCTCCAAGCTTGATGGATCTTGAAAGCTCTGAGAGCGGATGGCCCTTGCAGCTCAAGTTGAATGCCTTGTACCAGCCGAAAGGCGCACGCATGACCTCGTAGCTCTCGTTTTGGGACAGAGTCTCCTGCATGCCCTTGAGGATCTTGACTGCTGTCGCGGGAGTCGAAAGGTTGGGGCTTAAGTGGGCGTAGGGGTAGAGCATGATCCGGTTGGCGTGGACCTGCCCCGCTACGTCTGAGATTTGCTTGGCGCCTTCGGCAATGACGGCCTCTGGGTCGTCCTCGTCGAACTTCTCCACAGCCA
>Ga0074195_1001931_pt1 | contig 25810 bp, 19 predicted proteins | sample EPASupsiteHSE623_FD_64525 | JGI IMG/M metagenome (GOLD analysis project Ga0074195, IMG submission 64525) | Bioremediated contaminated groundwater from EPA Superfund site, New Mexico - Sample HSE6-23 | ecosystem: Environmental > Aquatic > Deep subsurface > Groundwater > Contaminated ... | reverse complement strand
TTTTTGTACCACAACGGCACCTTCTTTTCCGGCGTTGAATACGATTTGACGAAGCGGTTCTTCAATCGCGCGTTTCACGATTTCAATACCGGTTGTTTCATCTTCGTTTTCACCGGTCAGTCCTTCAAGTACAGCGATGGAACGAATGTAAGCCACACCACCACCAGGAATAATGCCTTCTTCCACCGCAGCACGAGTTGCACTCAGTGCATCATCCACGCGGGCTTTCTTTTCCTTCATTTCCACTTCAGAAGCAGCGCCAACATAAAGGACAGCAACACCACCGGCTAATTTAGCCAGACGTTCCTGTAACTTTTCACGGTCATAGTCTGAAGTGGTTGATTCAATCTGACGTTTAATCATCGCGACACGAGCTTTGATGGTGTCTGGTTCTCCCATACCGGCAACGATGGTCGTATTTTCCTTATCAACAGTAATTTTTTCGCACTGGCCAAGCATTTCCATGGCAGCATCTTCCAGTTTCATTCCTTTTTCTTCGGTAATGACGGTACCACCAGTCAATACAGCCAGGTCTTCCAGCATTTCTTTACGGCGGTCACCAAATCCGGGAGCTTTCACAGCACATACTTTCAAAGAACCACGCAGACGGTTTACAACGAGAGTAGCCAATGCTTCTCCGTCAACATCCTCAGAAACGATCATCAAAGGACGTCCGCTTTGGGCAGCCTGTTCCAGGATAGGAAGAAGATCTTTCATCGTACTGATCTTTTTGTCGTAGATCAGGACGAAAGGATGATCCATTTCAGCAGCCATTTTTTCTGTATTCGTCACAAAATAAGGAGAAATATATCCGCGATCGAATTGCATACCTTCAACTACGTCAACGTAGGTTTCGGTACCTTTTGCTTCTTCAACGGTAATCACGCCTTCCTTGTTTACTTTTTCCATTGCTTCAGCGATCAGGCTGCCGATTTCTTCATCACCGTTGGCAGACACTTTGGCAACCTGTTTGATTTTATTGAAATCATCGCCGATGTTATGCGACTGAGCTTTGATGCTTTCAACCACTTTAAGAACGGCTTTATCGATACCACGTTTCAGATCCATTGGATTGGCCCCTGCTGTTACATTTTTCAATCCAACACTGATAATTGACTGAGCAAGAACAGTTGCAGTAGTCGTTCCGTCACCTGCATCATCGCCCGTTTTACTGGCTACTTCCTTGACCATCTGAGCTCCAATATTTTCATACGGATCAGAAAGTTCAATCTCTTTTGCCACTGTTACACCATCCTTGGTGATTTGAGGAGCACCAAATTTCTTTTCGATAACCACATTGCGACCTTTAGGTCCAAGGGTTATTTTTACTGCATCAGCCAGTTTGTCAACTCCTTTTTTCAGAAGATCTCTCGCTTCGATATTAAATTTAATCTCTTTTGCCATTTTCCGCTTCTTTTAATTTTGTTTTTAATGTTATGCGATATACAACACATCGGTTTGAGACATTAACAGGAAATCAGCTCCGTCAATACTTAACTCTGTACCGGAATACTTACCATAGAAAACAGTATCACCAACTTTGACTTCCATTGGTTCATCTTTTTTATCAGCTCCGACCAATACCACAGTTCCTGCATGTGGTTTTTCCTTTGCTGAATCAGGAATGATAATTCCACTAGCTGTCTTTGTTTCTGCTTCCTTCGGTTGTACAAGAATTTTACCCGCAAGGATCTTACCTTTTAAATCTGCCATTTTTTCTAATTATTTTTAGTTAGACATTTTTTAAAATTGACAACCTTCCTTATCGAAATGCATGCCAAAATTAAAGTAGTACTATTGCCTGTCACTTATTCTGACAGGCTGACAGGGTCAGTTCTGCTTTACTGTCTGAGATTCCCGTTTTCGTCAGAACGAATAAAAAAGAAAAGCTTGTCCTAATTAAAGAACAAGCTTTTTCTTTATCTTCCACGAAGTTCTTACTTAGCAGAATCCGGAGCTGCAGTCGGAAAGCTGGGTTCGGCTGCCGGATCAATAGCTTTCTCAATCTGATCTTTCACAGACGACTGATTCACTTCTTCAGCAGGGCGCGGGGTAAATGCACTCCCTGCAATGCAAAGGAACAGCAATGCGCCTGCCAGAACCCATGTCGCCTTTTCCAGGAAATCTGTTGTTTTCCGGACACCCATAATTTGGTTGGATGACTGGAAATTACTTGCCAAACCTCCTCCTTTTGAGTTCTGAACTAATACAATCAGGATCAAAAGAATACAGGCAATAAATATGAGTACAGTGATCAGCGTATACATGATTTTCCTTTATTAATTGGTTAATTTTTTGATTTCTTCAATTTGACTGGCAAAGTAAATATTTTTTTCCGGAAATTTCAAACTTAATTTTTCATAAGCCTGAATAGCCTCTTTATAAAGTCCCTGTTTTGTATAAATTCTGGCTAATGTTTCCGTTACAAAGTCACTTGATGAAGCGCCTGACTGACTATTTCTTTCCGTAGATTCTGAAGTCGCTTCTGCCTGCACCTGCTGGTTTTTACGGATCGCCTGTGCCAAATCGGAAAGCGATTCCTCTCTCGCGGCTTGCGTGTTTAATTGGTAAGTTGCCGGTGTAACGTATTCACGGATCAGGTAATCGGTTTCATCCTGTTTGACTTTGACTGCGGCTTCCGTTCCCATCAAAAAACAGTAAAGTTTACGCCTGTCGGCAACACGGAAAGCTCCAGTCAGCAAATAGTTTCGGAATCCGCCATCATCAAGAACCCGGAGGTTCTTCAGCAATAACATCCAGGCTGCCTGGAAAGCCGGATATTGCTCCACGACCGACTTAAGAACTTCTAACGTTTTTTCATCCAGCTTATCAGGATTTCTGACTATCATATGAAAATCTGCAGCTATCATTACCAGTTAGCAATTGATGCATTAAAGATATCCTCTGTGAGTTGCTCAATGATCTCTACCATCAGTTCATCTTCAACTTCGCTTAATATTTGAGTACTTTCATAATCGGCATAGGCGGAAAACGATTTTTCCCAGTCCTGTTCATGATCGGTATTATTGACATATTTCACCTTAATAGTGACAGTCAGCCTGGTCTGCGCAGCATAATCGCCCTCCTGAATATTCATTGGACGGGTATCATATCCTGTAATCTGACCAGTGAATTCCAGATCGCCACGCTCCGTAACAAGGTCAAGCGAAGTTTGCCGGGTTAGTTTTTCCTGCAAAGCTTCAGTAAACTGCTGACTCAGGTTTGGGTTGACCAGCCGGGCACGGTTTGCGAAATAATCAACCGAAAAAGTTTTTACATTTTCCGCGATTGATGCTCCTGTAAATGAATAGGAGAACCTGCAGCCCTGGAATAAGATGGCAGCTATAAATAACAGAAGTAAAAATGGCTTTAAACGCAGCCTCAGCGATTCAGTCGATATCATACTCTTTTATTTTCCGGTAAAGGGTGCGCTCTGAAATACCCAGTTCCTGTGCAGCATATTTACGTTTTCCCTTATGTTTTTCAAGGGCTTTTCTGATTAGTTCAATTTCCTTGTCTTCCAGCGAAAGTGACTCTTCAACAAACTCTTCAGTATCCAGAATATCCTCCCGGTTCACATGATCAAACTGTGCAGGACTGGGCTGAGCTGGTTCAGGCACATAATGAGGCGCTTCCTTCTTGTACAGGTTGTGAATGATCTGGGCATTTTCTGTCCGGACATCTTCAGGATGATTCCCATCTCTCATCAGGTCAAGAACAAGCTTCTTAAGATCGTTCATGTCCTTTTTCATATCAAACAGAACCTGGTAAAGGATCTCCCGCTCACTGGAAAAAGTCTTTTCATCTACTCCCTTGTAAAGTGCAGGCAGCCGGGAGGCTGTACTGGCAGGTAAATATCCCTGCATGGCTTTTCCCGTAATCAGCCGTTCCTGCTCAATCACCGAAATTTGCTCAGTAATATTCTTTAACTGCCTTACATTCCCAGGCCAGTGAAAACTCTCCAATACCACTCGGGCTTCATCGTCCAGCCTGACTGGCGGCATACGGTAACGTTCAGCAAAATCCTGCGCGAATTTACGGAACAACAGGTAAATATCTTCTTTCCTGTCACGCAGGGGCAAAACCCGGATTGGTACCGTATTTAACCTGTAATAAAGATCTTCCCTGAATTTTCCTTCCTCGATCGCCTTGGGGAGATCGACATTCGTTGCTGCAACCATGCGGACGTTGGTCTTTAAAACTTTTGATGAACCAACCTTTATAAATTCACCTGCTTCCAACACGCGTAAAAGTCGCACCTGCGTCGAAAGCGGTAGTTCTCCTATTTCGTCAAGAAAAATTGTTCCGCCGTCAGCTTCCTCGAAATAACCTTTGCGATCGGACAAAGCTCCGGTGAATGCCCCCTTTTCATGCCCAAAAAGCTCTGAATCGATTGTTCCTTCCGGAATTGCACCGCAGTTAACGGCGATATATTTACCATGCTTGCGGGACGAGAAACTGTGAATAATCTGGGGAAAAGCTTCCTTACCGGTACCACTTTCTCCACTGATGAGAACCGACAAATCAGTTGGAGCCACCTGAACGGCAACTTCAATCGCCCTGTTAAGTCCCAACGCATTTCCAATTATCCCGAACCGCTGTTTTATTTCCTGAACATCCATTATAATGCAGCTTTCTGTTTTAATGAGCAAAGTTATAAAAAGTATCAAGTATCAAGATGCAAGAGATAAGATAATAAGATAAAAAGATGTCAGGAAGTCGTGAGTAGTAACCTATGAGCTATGAGGTGTTAGCCTTGAGCTTCCCGGCTGCCGCATGTTAACTACCGGTTATCGCATGTCTTGCGTCTTGATACTTGTGTCTTGCGTCTTGATTTAATACTTTTGTCTCACTAATTCAAATCAAATTATGCAGTACATCGCCATCATCCCCGCCCGTTATCAGTCAACCCGGTTCCCCGGCAAGCCGCTCGCCTTGCTTGGAACCAAACCAATCATCCAACATGTTTATGAAAATGCCCGTACCGCGCTGGACCGCGTCTGGGTTGCCACAGATGACCAGCGGATCGCAGATACTGTGGCTGGCTTTGGAGGAAAGGTGGTCATGACCCGTGACGATCATCAGAGCGGAACCGACCGTTGTGCTGAAGCAGCAGAGAAAATCTCCGCCTTCCTCGATTTTGACGTGATCATCAATATTCAGGGAGATGAGCCGTTTGTTCGCCACGAACAACTGGAAGCACTAAAAGGATGTTTTGCCGACCCGGGCACACAGATTGCCACACTGGTCAAAAAAGTTGAAAACAGCGTCGAGCTCTTTAATCCAAACCGGCCGAAAGTTATAGTTGACAAGCAGCAGTATGCGCTTTTGTTCAGCCGGGCAACCATTCCGTTCATCCGGGGAAAAGAACAGCAGGAATGGATCAGCTCGCATCCTTTTTACTGCCACCTTGGCATGTACGCTTACCGGAAAGAGATCCTGACAGAAATCACGAAGCTCAGACCCTCTTCTCTTGAACTGGCAGAATCACTGGAGCAGCTTCGCTGGATGGAAAACGGATACAAAATTAAAACGGCCATTACAACATTTGAAAGTATAGGCATTGATACGCCGGAAGATCTCGAGGCTGCGAAAAAACTCATGGACAGGTGAACCCAGGGTCCACGCATCAAAGAAGGTGCGTTCGGAAATTTTTATCTTTTTATTGAGAATTCCGGCAAAAATCTGAACAAATCGTTCCCGTTCATGTATAAACTGTAGACTTAAAATTCTACGCATATGGCAGACAGACGTTTATTTTTAAAGTCGCTGGCAGCATTGACAGCAGAATTGACTGTTCCTGCCGCTCTTTCAGCTAAAGAAAATATCCGGGATCAGGACAGGCTGGGAAAAATTCTTCCCAAACGAAAGCTCGGAAAGACGAACGAGTGGGTGACCATGCTGGGCTTAGGGGGGTTTCATATTGGTTGGACCACCGAACGTGATGCCCGCGAAGTAATTGACGCTGCCCTTGAAGGAGGCGTTCGGTTCTTTGATACGGCCGAAAGTTATGACGCAGGAAGGAGCGAAGAACGTTACGGCAAATATCTCACTCCCCAATACCGGAACCTGGTGTTCTTAACCAGCAAATCGACCGGTAAAGATGCGAAGACCGTTCGTGAGCACCTGGAAGGGACACTTAGACGATTAAAAACAGACCATCTGGATTTATATCAGGTTCATGCTGTTGAGACACCCGATGATGTTGATGGACGTATCCGGGAAGGTGTGCTGGAAGTCATGATGAAAGCGAAACAGGAAGGTAAAACACGGTATATCGGATTTACCGGTCACCAGAACCCTCATGCGCATGCGCGGATGCTGGAACAAACAAAGGCAAATGATATTTTCGACGTGGTCCTTATGCCTGTCAATGTTCTGGACCAGTCTTATTTCAGTTTTATTCAAAATGTCATGCCGGTTGCCCTCGAACGGAATATGGGAATTACGTCAATCAAATCCCTTGCAGATGGCCGTTTCTTTGCCGGCAAGGCGCAAGCGAACTGGACCACCGATGATCCGGTCATCCCCAATTATCTGAGCATCAAAGAGGCCATGTATTTCGTTTGGTCACTGCCGGTATCGGTATTGATCTCGGGCAATGAGAATGCAACCATGATGCGTGAAAAAATAGAGCTGGCAAGGAATTTTACCGCGTTAACAGAGGATCAGCGGATGGCTCTTGTTGAAAAGGTAAAAGACATTGCCATGAAAGGTACTGTTGAGTACTTCAAACAAAAGCAAGCCTAAAAAGAAAGGTCCGGCCCTTGTTTGCAGAGCCGGACCTTTTCTTCACAGATCCCGGGAATTTAAAAGAGATTATTGTTTTTTTGCCATTTCCAGAGCCTGGGTTGTGGTATAGTACTTGGTGATCATATTGGGAACTTCCCAGTCCGGAAGCTTGCCTTCGACCAGGCATTGCAGGTATTTTTCCGTTACCTGACCGAAATGGGCTTCGTGTCCTACCTTATATTTATCGGGAATTTCCACGATCCACATATTATCTTTTACTTTAACTGCTTTCAGTTCGGGATAAGCCGGTGCCAAATCCTGTTCCACTGCTTTGTTCAAAGCAGCTTCGAAAGTTGCAGCATCTTCATTCCCTGTGAACCTGACAAATATGGTCGGTTTATAATTCTCTTCTTTCCCCTGTTTGATGATCAGGTCGCTCCGGGTCCCGTGCATGACGCTGTAATGCGTGTCGCCGGTACCTTCCGGAGCTTCAAAGTTCCAGATCACCGAAACTTTAGCGTATTTTCCCTTTAGTTTATAAATCATTTCCCCGTTCGAATACACCTGAAGTTTTCCATCCTTCACATCCTTTTGAAGAAAGTCAGGGAACGTTTCTGACTGTGTCACCTTCTTAAACTGATCAGGCGTCAGTTCCGTAAACCAGTGTTTCGCATGCAGCATTTCCACATCCGATTTTTGCAAGCTCTGCTCCGGAAATGCCTCCCATTGGATCAGATCGACCAGGTGGGTGGTCACATCCACAATACCTTCTCCCTGCTGCCTGGTATCAAAGAACCAGGCCGGACGCTGAATCGGCTTGCCAGCTACCATTTTAGAAAAATGATGAACACTTTCCTTGGTAATAGCCGGCTCTTCCGGACTTCCATCCTGGAGAGTGCCAAATACTTCCGGTATTTTGGATAACTCACGTTGTACGATACTTGTAATTTCATAACGTTCGGTCATGATGTCATATAGCAAGACCCTGTTTTTTTCTGCCGATTTGAATGCTTCTTCAAGCATGGCAAAGCCTTGAGAATCGATGGCCATCGGTTTATCGGCAAAAATGTTGATGCCGGAATCGGCAGCGGCCTTGATATAAGAGATCTTTTTCGCATTATTTCCTGACAGAACCAGTACATTTCCTGGTTTTTCGGTCAGCATTTTCTGCAGATAATCGTCTCCGGTATAGACCTTGTTCACCCATGAAGTCGGGTTTTCAGGACGGGTATTAAAACTTTCGATCTGCGCCAGGTGAGCTTGTACATCAGGACCTTCCGGTGCATAAATATACACAGTCGAATCGACCTGCTCATACATGTCCTTTTGTACAAGGGCAGCATGAAAATGCCCGGGATCCAGGATCATCAGTTTCACTTCACCTTTTGTGCCTGTGAATTTTGCCGGCGCTTCCTCCTGTACGGCTTTTTGTCCTCCGCCCGAACAGGCGCTCATAAAAACAGCCGACAGAATCAGTAATGAACGGGATTGTTGCATCATATCAGATTTAGTTGTTTAATTGTCACAAAAGTAAGATTTAACTTTTGAACTAAAAACTTCAGCAGGAACGTTTCCCGTCGATATCCCTGAAATCGATTTCGTATTGTTCACCGGTATTCAGTTTCAGCACAGCACCCAACGGCGATCCGGATGGCATCAATTCACGAATATCAATTGCACTGACGGGTGACAATTCTTCATCGGTCCATTCGCTGTCATCCCGTTTATGAAGCATAACCGCAATCATCAGTTCCACCGGCGGATTTTTAGCCATCCGTTTTTTCCATGCGTAAATAACGGTGCTCTCGCCAGCCTCCGCATTCCGGTCGCTATGCACCCGGAAGCAGGTTTGATCCCATCCCTTGTAAAGAATCAGGGCAAGCCTTCTTCCCGGGATGGCAGCCGTAATGATCTTCCGGTCAGGATAATCTGTCTGGCTAACCACAACCGGTTTTCCTCCGATGTGAGGCAATCCGAAATGCCCAAGCGTCAGCTCATACTCAAACGCCAGCCTTGACCGGTCAACCCGGACCACGCCTCCCGGTATCGTGATCTCGGCCAGATCAATGATGTAGCCCACGCCGTTGTTCGGAGGCCTGCGCATGATCGCCTGCCGGTAGAGTACATCCTTGCGTATTCCGTTGAACATCATACTTTGGGAAATGGTATAAAAGCGATTTTTCTCCGAATCGTTCATTACCGTTTTCCCGGTCAGATAGAAATTGACATCATCCCCACGGGTATCTCTGGGGTCCTGACTGCGGAAACTGTACTCCATAGCAGTACCGCCTTCCGGGTCGTGATCTTCCCAGGGGAAGTGGGTATTGTAAACAAGCTTGGAATAATTCGGATCGTCATAATAAACCTTTCCGGGAATGATCTCGGAGGCCCCGGTTTTCCCGTGGTTCACCAGAACAAGCCCCGGATTTTCAAGAATGACTTTACGCGATTTATTGCCCAGGGTTTCCCAGATCCCCTCGTTTTCGCGGGCTGTCCAGAATGGTGAATCGTCGGGCAACGCCAGGCAGATAAAGGGCAGGAACATCAAAAACGGACTGGCTGCGCAACTGTAGTTCTGTACCATGTATTCCTTCTGTCCGTAGAAACCCAGGCTGGGAATATCGTTATCATAGAACTCCTTCCGGCTTACAAACTGTAGCAGGGATCCCGAGCAAAGGCGCCGGGCCCACCCCGGATCAAGCAATGACGGGTTCTTCAGCATAAACGAAACCGGGAAAGCCCCCGAAACCCACGTGCGGTAACAAATGCTTCTGGACCACATGTTAATATATCCGTCACGTCCGAAAAAGCCGGCGATCGACTCCATCAGTTTTTGAGCCGACTGCTCGATAATGGCAGAGATTTCAGGGTAATATTCGTCACCAAAAGCTCTGTTCCAGATGGTGGTATACACAATGAACAGACTGATTGAGTAATAGTTGTAGGTTTGCTCCAGATACCATCCATTGCCGGAGTGATAGGAAACTACCCACAGCAAATGACTTTTCAGCAGGTCGTCATCGATCGGATACCCCTGCTTCTTCAGGAATGAAAGGGCGATGATATTAAAAATCCGCCAGTTGTTCTGTGTCGTGCGGTGATGAGCCCATTTGGAAATGGTCACCACCATTTCTTCCTTTTGTTTTTCAGAAAAGTGCGGCCAGATAGTTTCCGGCAACAGGAACAGGGTTTTGAACAGACCTCCGAATTCACAGGTGAACTGGTAATTCGAATCGGGCAGTTCTTCAGGCAGCGGTATGGAGTTGGGATGACCAGCCGTGAATGCATTGTAAATCTGCAGGCAGTAATAATCCCTGAGTTTGATGCCTTTTATACTGATCTCCGGATCGACATGGATTAACGGTCCGGCCAGGGTAAAGGTCCTTTCGAGCGCTTCAAACTCCAGAGCCCGGTATCGCCAGTCGGGAGCTCCGGGCTGAGGGTAGGTTTTCCCCGGAACTGACGGGAACGTCAGGGGCGTATCGATCGAATCGACATATTTAAAGGCCCTTTCCAGTAAATATTTCGCCAGTTCGACGTAGTGTTTCTTTGTCATGCCCGTATTTGGGCTAAGCTCAAAATCGGGATTTTCAACTTCAAATGCTTCTTTCATGCGTGAATAAATTTTCTTTAGTTGTCACATGGAATGGCCATGAGAGGGATTATGCTCATTTTCAACAGGTGTTGTAACTTCATGGCTGTTTTATTCCTGTAGCTTTAAAACCAGATTTCAGAGCCCGTTTTCACCAGACCCATTTTTATGCTTTTTCAAAACGTAATTGGTTCCATATGGAGCCCTTTGGCGGCGGCTAAGGAATGTATTAGCCTCATGGTCATTTTTAAACCGCTCCAATTTGGCGTCCCAGAACAATTTTCTGGAAAGTTTCATCGCTACATGACTGATCAGGCAAACGGAACATGCCCTGTGACCAATCTCAACCGGAGAGATCGGCTCTTTCCGGCTTTGAATGCAGTCGAGCCAATTGCCATGCTGTTCGTCGCTTTGATACAAATGGACCTCATTTTCGCCAATTTTCGATTCCAGGATCTTTGGATCACTGGCATCAAGTGCCTTGGCGCTATTGGCCTTTGATACAGGATCACTCGCCGAGGCAACATAATCTCCCCGTGAAACAAAGATCCACCCTTCAGTGCCTTCATAGCGTATTCCATTCGGATAACCACCTGTTGTATAAACCGTCACGCCGTTCTCATACTCTGCTTTTACCATAAAGTCTCCATGAACATCCCACAAACCAAATTTTGGAAATTCCGCTACAGCCTCAACCGAAATCGGACCGGTATATTCCGTGTCCATCCCCCATGCTGCTGAATCAAAATGATGCTGACCCCAACCGGTGATCATGCCTGCGCCAAATTGCTCACGGCGCAGCCACCCCGGACGTCCGTATCCCTGTTGCGGATGAACGCCAATCTCGGTATAGGGCACTTCCGGGGTTGATCCCAGCCACATATCATAATTTAAATCTTCAGGAACAGGCATTTCCGAAGCTTCAGGCCCGGGAGGATCGCCAGGCAGACCAATTTTAACTGTATGCAGTTTTCCTATGCGGCCATTTCTTACCAGTTCCGCAGCAATCCTGAACTGAGAAGATGAACGCTGCTGTGTCCCGACCTGCAGGATCACTTTTTTCTTCCGGACAATATCGCTGAGCTGACGGCCTTCTTCAATGGTCAGAGAAGTGGGTTTTTGTAAATAAATATCTTTCCCCGCAAGGGCAGCTTCAATAGCGGGCTGTGAATGCCAGTGATCAGGCGTACTGATGATAACAGCATCGATTTCTTTATTCAAAAGCAGTTCGCGATAATCATCATACATTTTCACATCAATGTATGGCTTACCCATTTTTTTGGCGTAATAATCTTCAACCAGCTTTTTCCCGTCAGCCAGCCGGTTCCTGTCCACATCATTAACGGCGATCACACGTGCAATCTCGTGTTGCATGGTACCCGGGAGATCGTGATCGCGCGCGATCCTGCCGCATCCGATCTGAGCGATCTGGATTTTGTTACTGGGTGCGTTTTTACCCATCACCGATGAAGGAATGATTGTGGGAACAACCACAAGTCCTGTCGCACCGGCAATTGTGTTTTTTAAAAAATGACGTCTTTTCATGATTATACCAGATTTTCAGATTATTAGATTATTAGATTTTCAGATTACAGGCACAAGATATAAGCATAGGGCATGGAGCATAGTGCGGTTTCGGGTGTTTCTTCCGGTCTCCCTGTTCCAGTCTACTTATCGATTCCCAAAATCCAGATTACTCCTCCGCGCAGGTGCTTCCTGAAAGTTTCGTCTTTATAAAACTCAGGATTATGTCCCAATGCAGTGTACCATTGACGGCCGCCCTCGAACTCATGTGACCAGCAAAGCGGAAAATACTGCCCGAAGGTTTCACCCGGATATTCGGCCTTCCCCTTATCTTCAACCGTGTTCATGTCAGCAGCAAGCAAAACATGAATATCAGGATTTAGCTGGAATGAATAATAGCATTCGTCCTCAATAGTCCATCGTTTGGGTAAAACAGAGGTCGACGGATGCTTCGGATCGATCACAACCACATCAAACGACTGGTATGGGGCATGACGGATAAATTTTCCGCCGACCAAAGCCCAATACCAGGGCCACTGCCGCTCAGTAGCATTGGCCGAATGAATGGCTGCAAATCCCTTCCCGCTCCTGATATAGGACTGAAAAGCATCCTTCTGAGCCTGAGTGTCAAAGCCTTCATTGTTACTGTTCGAAAAAATAATGGCATCATACTTCGCCAGATTTTCAGGCGTAAATACAGCAGGATCGTCTGATACGTCGGACTTTATCTTTTCGGCAGTACAAATTTCCTGTAAGGCCTGAACACTTGAGGCTATGTTTTCATGAACATAGCCTTTACCGTTTTTTGTATAGATCAGGATCTGCTTTCCGACGATTTTTTGCTTTGCAAATCCCGGCATCACCAGCAGCAGTATCCCTAACGTGTATAAGATTTTTCTCATGGTTGAATGGTTATATGGTTATATGGTTGCAAGGGTACAAGGGTACAAGGTTGGATGGGTACAAGGTTCAGGGTTAAAGATGTCCTTCTTTATCCTCATTTTTACGCCCTGCCCACCTTACGACCTTGAAACCTTGTCACCTCTTTGTCTCGCTACTCATTACTCATGACTACTGTTGGTGGTTTTGCAAAAGCTGCCCAGTATTGTTCTGCTTCAGTTTCTGTGAGCTCACCATCAAATACCAGTAACCGGTATTTTTGAGAATAGTTTTTCCCTTTTTCCAGCTTCCAGTCCTGATGACGGGTAGGACAAAATTCAAAATACAGGTCTCCCCGTTCATTGCTGTTTTCAGGCCAGACCCTCATCGGCTCAGGATAGGCACGGTTCGATGGATGGCTCAGAAACAAGATACCGCTTCTGCCCGCCACCGACTCTCCTTCTACCCTACACCAGCGGGCATTCGTTCCATCCGCTTCAGCACGCTTCTTTCCTTCGGATGTCAGAACAGAACTATTGTCCTTATTCCACTTTTCGGTAGCCCTGAAACCGATACCTCCTCCGTAGCGGTATGCATCCAGCATAATACCCGAATCGAGCGGGCAGTTCATGACGCTGGTGTAATCGATCAGCCAGATTTTCTTTTCGGGATCCAGGTTCCAGACGCACACATCAAGCAATTCATGAATAGCTGTTTGATCAGGTCCTTTAGCCCCAAAATCAATATGATCCTGTAAAGCACTGAATCCGCTAAAAACCGGCCCCTCAATCTGAGCAAGAAAGCTTGAAAACCGAACGGTTCCCTCTCCCTTTGCCAGGTTCCAGAAATCCACTTCGCGTCCCTTGATGTGCGTTTTTGTCCATGGTCCCCACAAACCATAATGGTGATAGTGGTCAGGAGCCTGAATGCGGGTCAGCACTTCTCCCCCGGGAGACCAGAGCGGATGAATAAATCCGGAACGTTTATATAAAGGATCAATTCCCGCAGGAGGATAAACCTCATTAAATTGATAATTCAAGATTGGCTTACCTTTAAAAACAAGCTTTAATCCTTGCTGATCCTTTTCAACTCCAATTCCGTCTTGATCTGGTTGAACCGTTGTGGTACGAAGCACATATTCCCTTTTTCCTCCTTTTTTAAGCTCACCTTTTAGAATAAACCACAACCGCGGATTTTTTCCTTCTTCCAACTGTGATGGCACAGGAACTTCCGTTTTTCCTTCCACCTGATAAAGTTGAAGACCTGTATTGTTCAGTTCCAGATTAGTCGATGAAAGATCCAGACTTACGGGACAATTGGTCCGGGAAAATTCCCCGGCTAACACAGTAAACACCATTTTTTGTTGTGCCGACAATCCCAGTACGGAAAACAAACTTAAAATACATAATAAATGTCTCATCAGGATAATTTGGTATGTTAGATTACACTTTCTTTTTCAAAAGTATAGATATTGCCGATTCAACGCCAGTATTATTTTTGCATGTATTTGTATTATCATTGCAAATGAACCAATCATCTGCTTCTCTAACCAGATAAAAAAGCCTGACAGGCTAATTTCATAAACCAATTAGGCTTTTAGCTGGTTAAGTTATTATTGAGCAGCTACCGCATCTTCAATATTCTCAAACGGAGCCACATTCAGATCATAGCCATCATAACCATAGTTCTGATTAATACGCCCCCTGCTGTTGGAGTCAATGGCTCCCTGGGGTATGGGCCACAAAATATGGAATGGGCTCATGGTATATTCATCACCGTGAACCGTCTTTGCTCCTTTATTATAAAATTCAGTTTTTCCCATAATGCGATTATACCAATAATTTTCCTGTGAAAGATTATCAAGAGAATAGGTCTTTCCATTCTCATCCGGTTTCCCGGTTAAAGCCAGCAAATATGAGATCCGAACCATTTCTACATGTCTGAATTCCTCCCAGTAAAGTTCGCGGGCACGTTCATCAAGAATTGTACCGATATGGATATCACCGGCTACATATGGAGCGGCACCTGCACGGGTACGGACAGCGTTCAGGTCGTTGGCGGCATGACCAAGGTCACCTTTCCAGAAGTGTGCTTCAGCCCGGATCAGATAGGTTTCTGCCAAACGGTAAACATACATATCAGAAGCACCTCCATTGTAGCTTTCGCTGGCATCCTTCTTTGGATCTTCGATATATACTTTATAATGAGGCCAGTCATACCAATTCCTGATCGAATCACTGGTCAGGACTTTTCCTGTTTGATCGCGCAACTGCAAAGGTTTTCCATAATAAGGATCATTTGCTTTTTTCAGGTCCGGATTGTTATAAACCAATTCACCCATTGTCATCCAGTTTCCGGGAATATGACGAAGATCCTCCTCATCATCCCAGATCGTATGGGTATGGTACCAGGTATTTCTGGCACGACCGATTCCACGACCATACAATTTACGAAGGTCTTCTTCAGCTGCCAATTTGTTCGACAAGCCTGTTTTTCCGGTTGGAGTATAAATTTTGTTGGCGTTTGAACACAAATAAAAGGGAACAGCCTGACGCATCAGTTCGGTTGACAAACGGCTGTTTTCCAAATCCTCGCGGCTAATCACATTGAAGATCATTTCTTTGTTGGCTATTACCGACTTGTTTGCCGGGCGATGAAGATCCCATACAACATTCCGTGCTGCATTGCTCTTATCGGCACCAAAACGATCGGTCATTAACGAATAGGTTCCTCCATCAATGACATTCGAGGCCATGGCAATGGCTTTATCAAACTGACCTGTCGCCAGATACAGTTTAGCCAACAAATGCTGGCAGGCTCCTTTGGTTACGTGACCGGCATCTTTAACGGCGGCAACATGTTCAACAGAAAATTCCAGATCCTTGATCATTTGGTCCAGGATCACTTCAAATCTGGTTGATTTAAAATCAAGTTTTGGAGTGGTGATCTCCTTACTGATGTACGGAATATCTGAAAACTGGAAGCAAAGATGATAATACTTCCAGGCCCGGTGAAAATAAGCCTGCCCCAGCATATCATCGCGGACTTCCTCATTCAGCCCGGCAATGGTTCCCACACGGGAAATGACCGTATTGGCATACTTAATTCCTTTATATCCCTCATACCAGAACCAACCAATCTTGTTGGCATCAGCACTGTTCAAATTTGCCGTCGGAGTAATCAGTTTGTTCAGGTCCTGTGCAGGCCCTGTTTTATCGGTAGTACCTTCGACGGCTACTTCAGAAAAAAGAAGCTCAGTAATGATCGGTGCGCCATCTCCGTACCAGCAGTAACGCATGTTCCGTTCACAGGTGGTTAATGCAGCCTGCAATCCTTCAGGAGTGGTGAATGTGTTGCCTGGCTCGAAAAAAGAGAGGGGATCGGGTTCAAGCCAGCTTTCTTTACAACCCGCAATAACTAGTAAAAATACGATGGTTGCTATATTAATTTTATTATACATAATATTTTATTTATGAATTACATCATCTTGTCTATAAAGTCAGGTTCACACCAACGGTGAAGATTCTGGGACTCGGACCGCTTTTCCAGTTATTGTCATCATACATATCCTGATATTGCTCAACATCCCAGAAATCCCAATCCGGAGCCCAGACGGCTACATTCCTCACAGAACCGTATATACGAAGTCCTTCAATGCTATAGGATCTGATCAAATGCTCAGGAACATTGTAAGAGAATGAAATATTATCCAATCGAATAAATGATTTCTCGCGGATAAACCTGGCACTCAGATTCTTATCATCTGAATACAGTCTCGCATAATCATTCGTTGGATTTTCCGGAGTCCAGAATCCAATGATATAAGAACTGGTCCGGTCAAGGAATCCATTCTTGTTGAGTGGTCTGTCATAAGTTGACTTATGTCCCCAATAAGAATACATCATAAACGAAAGGTCAAAATTCTTGAAGAAGGTGAATTCATTTCGCAAGGTCCATCTGAATTTTGGGGACGACGATCCCAGAAATACTTTGTCTTCATTGTTAAATTGATAGTCGCCATTCACATCCCTGATTCTGACATCACCGGGCTTGACACCATATTTCCCTGCCTCTTCTTCCTCTCCCAACTGCCAGACGCCAATCACCTCATACTCCCAGATTGATCCGATATCATGACCGATGAACCATTTATTGCTGATGTCATCCGTTTCCTTTTGTCCAATTACATTTCCCTCATCATCCAGTACGTCCATATAATCACCATATAAATGGACAATCTTATTCCGGTTCAGCGAGAAATTGAATGAAGTTGTCCATTCGAAATTATCCCTGTCCATATTTTGCGTATTTAGTGACAGTTCAAATCCTTTATTGTGGACTTCACCAAGGTTGGCGGCAACAGAATTAAATCCGAGGAAATCAGGTAATTTCCTATCAACCAGCAGGTCTGTAGTCTCCATTTTATAAACATCAAGGCTCCCGCTGATCCGGTTATTCATGAATCCAAAATCAAGTCCCGCATTATAGGAGGTCGTCGTTTCCCACTTAATGTTCGGGTTGGCCATGCGATCCACATATAGCTGTGACATTTCATAAGCCTGGCCTGAGTTATTCACATAAGGATATTTTCCCGAACCGGTTGTCATATTCGACAGCGCATCATACATGCCAATATCGCGGTTCCCGTTTTCACCCCATGATAACCGCAGCTTTCCGTAATTCATGGCAGGTAATTCAAAGAATGATTCTTCAGAGAATACCCACCCAAGTGCCACTGAAGGAAAAGTTGCCCTCGGATTACTTTGACCAAAGGCTGAATAACCATCCCTCCGAATGGAGGACGTGATCATATATTTATCGTCATAAGAATAAAAGATCCGGCCCATCAATGCATCCCCGGTACTCCTGTAATCATTCGACGAAATTTCACTTTTGAGCATATTTGCCCCTTTCATATAGTGATAACCTAATGCGTCAGTCGGTGAAAAATCACGTCCGATCATGGTTTCCTCCCACTGTCTTTTTTCTTCTGCATTCTGCAGCAGGGTGACTTCAAACTTGTTCTTTTCGTTAAAGGTCTGTGACCACATGAGGATATTATCAATCTGCCAATCGAAGTTCTTGCGCGACTGTCTTTCTGCCAGCCCGTTGTGAAGTGTTTTCCAATAGGGATTCTGTGACGATTCGTGCTTTTGATAGTTATGGAAGACCCAGCGGGGAGAGTAGTTCACCTGATAGGTAATATTAAAAGGAAGCTTCACTTTTGCATATAGAACGGAATTTAAAGTGGTCCAAACGTTGTTCTTTTCCCTGTAGCTGATATCAAACATACTGTTGATCGAGCCTCCGGTATTGGTACCCATCGGGTAAATGACCATATTGCCGTTTTCATCAAGGGGCAAGGAATAGGGCGAGTTGTTAATAATCTGGGCGGCCCAATCCACGGCCTGTCCATTCTCAGCCCTGTCCTGAAAGTTGGCATTTACTCCTACCGACAACCAGTCATTTATCGCTGCATCCAGTTTCAAATTTGAACGGTAAGCGTTATACTGATCCCCTGTAATAATTCCTTCATTATCGACATAGCCAAGAGACCAGTAATAGCTCATGCCTCCATTTTTCCCTGAAATACTTGCATTGTAATCCTGTCTTAAGCCATTTTGGAAAGAAGCATCATACCAATCGTAAGTGCGCCCGGCAAAGTAATTTTCCACTTCTGTTTCAAACAGTCCAAGACGACCAAGCCAATCCTTTTCTGCGTCACCTGAGCTGGCACGATAAGCCAGCCATTGGTCGAGTGTAATTCCGTATTTGGTAAGATTCTCTTCTGTCGGTTTTGCAAATTCACCAGGTTTGACATTGGCAGTGATACTTTCCTGAACTTTCTGACGCCAGTCCAGGTAACCTTCGCCATCATACACATCCATGTTTACGCCCATGGTGGACAATCCTACGCTGGCATCAAAACGAACAGTAGGTTTGCTTTCCTTTCCTCTTTTTGTAGTGATCAGTACAACCCCTGAGGCCGATTTAGCGCCATAAACAGCAGCAGCCGATGCATCTTTTAAGACATCGATCTGTTCAATGTCATTCGGATTGATCTCCGATAACTCACCAAAAAAGATCACTCCGTCCATCACAATCAGTGGTGAATTACTGGCTTTTAATGAACGCTTACCTCTTATTTCAAGGGATCCCCCACCTTTGGCATTGGTTGAAACGCCAACATTTAAGCCAGGAATATTCGCACGCAGGATATCCTGAACAGAACCCGGATTTTCCTTTTCCAGTTTATCTGCCTTTACCTGGGCAATTGCCCCGGTCAGGTCACTTTTTTTCATTGTACCGTATCCTATGGCTACAACTTCCTCAATGCCAAAAGATTCTTCATCCATTCTGATATCAATGGCGTTTCTGCCTGAAATACTTTCTTCTACGGTTCGCATACCGACAAAGGAAAAGACAATCTGTTCCGTTCCGTTTGGAATTTCAAGTATATAATTTCCATTGATATCTGTAATTGTACCAATTGTCGTATTTTTCACAACAACTGTCACTCCAGGTAAAGGTTGCCCTCCTGACTCTGTTACTTTTCCGCTAACTTTCCATTTCTGCTGATTAACAGAGAAGTCGCCAGTGTTATTTCCTGTTGTCAGCACAATCTGACGGTCGCTGATCACATAATGAATATTTGTCCCGGCAAAAACTGCATTTAAAACGTCGCTGATATTCTTATCTTTCACCGAAACATTCACCACACGGCTCAGATCAATTTGCTGCTGATTAAATAGAAAGTAATATTCCGATTGATTTTCAATTTCATCGAGAACATTCCCCAGCCGGGAGTTAAACATGGAGAGATTCAGTTTTGTCTGCTGTGAATAAAGGTTTGTAGCAAATATTTGCGATAAACAAACCATCATAAAAAATAGAGTGTAACGCATAATTCGTAATTTTTTCCAAAGACTTAACGCACAAGTCTTGCTGTTTGAGTTTTTTTTCATAAATTCAAATCGTTTAACTGGTTAGACAACAGTTTAAAATGTTAAACATAACGGGACAGGGGTACCAGCACTGTCTCGTTTTTAATTCTTAGGTTTGATCATTACTTTTTGTTTCTCATAAGTTCCATCTTCATTTAGTTTAGATTCAATTAGTTTATAAGATATGGGGGTTGATATGGCCAACAGTGAAAGCACCCGTTCAAGCGATTCATTTCTGAATGTAGCCCTGAAAGGAATATTCTTCAGAACATCATCCTGAATGATAATTTCCGAATTATACCAGCGGGAAAGACGAACAGCGACCTCTTCCAGTGGAACATTCCGGAATACCAGGAAGCCATCCTTCCAGGAAGTAAAATAACCGGTATCTCCCGAACTGACAGAAGCTTTGCTTGCCGTTTTTGAAAAAACAAGCCGCTGATTGGGAATGAGGGTTTGGTCCAGATCAGTACCCTGTCTGGTCACTTTTACAGAACCTACTTCCAGCGAAACTTCAATGCGCGGGCAATCCGGATAAGCCATGACATTAAACCCGGTACCCAAAGCTTCCACTTTTATTCCCTGAGCATGGACGGTAAATGTGCCGTTCTTCCTCTTTACAACATTAAAAAAAGCTTCACCCTCTAATTCCACGTGCCTGTTACCGGAGAATTGAACCGGATACTTTAAATAAGAGTCACTATTGAGCCAGCCGGAGGATCCATCGGGAAGATTAAAACGGGAGCGAGTTCCGGGAGGACAATAAATCTCTGCATAAACAGTTTCTCCCGATTTCATCTCCTCCCATTGGAAATAAAAATAAAAGGTTGCAATGAGCAATGGAATAATCAGAAAGGCGGCAATCCTGCTTAGATAATGGACGAGTCTTCCGTTCCCGTTCCCACGATGCTGTAGTTCCTCTTTCAGGATCTGTTGCTGAACCTTTAACCGGAGTGCCTGATAGTTTTCGCAGGGTGGAATGCTTTCTTTTCCTTCTTCCCAGTATTTTTCCAGATAGCCTTTCAGTTCTTCAAAAGAATGGTCCTTTTCAAACTGACTGATCATCATCAGATAATCTTTCTTAGAGTAACGATTATCCAGAAAATTCTTTATTGCTTCAAGTTCTTCTTTCACAAGCCTGTCTTTGATCCTTGTTCTTTCAGTATCAAAAATCCGGCATACCCCCCTATTGAAGATTGATTTTTTTAACTTTTTTTCAGGACTATACCTTTACACAAAAGCATGATCAGCAAATACAGGCCTTTTATATTTTTGGAAAATAATCCGTCGCGGATCGCTTTCAAAGCAGCAGTGATTTGGTTTTCGATCGTTTTTGGCGATAAATTTAAGTAGGTTGCAATTTCAGGTACCGTCAATCCTTCTTTTTTATGCAGGATAAATATTTGTTTTCGTTTTTCAGGGAGCTTCAGAATTTCTTCGTCAACAAGCCCCATGTAGTATGAAAAATGTTTCTCTTCCGGTTCTTCAGTCGAGGCCAGGAGCAATTCATCGTACAGTTGGACTTTAAATTGATCTTCCCGGGCTTTGTCCAGAAATTTTTTCCGGATGATATTCAGCGCAATTGTAAAAATATAGCCACGAAAGGGCTGATCCGGATCGATCCGGTAACGCTTTTCCCAAATTTTAAGAAAAGCATCCTGCACCACTTCATCTGCATCATGTCCGGATTTTAGGATCTTTTGCGAAAAGTGATTCAATGTTCCCGAGTATTTCTCAAAAAGCCTCTCAAAAGCATCAATGTCACCTGCTTTTAATAGAGCAATATCCCGGACTTCTTCCCTGTCATTTTCCCATTTCACGAATTTTCTATCAATTAAGCCATCCAAAAATAATTTTATACTTTATAAATCCAATCATGTTTGAAAACAATAATTATTTTTACGGGAATGAAGATCATGCATGAACAGTTGAATCTCAAAGGGAAGGATGCCGTCACCATCAAGTGGGACGAATTTCCGCATTTTACCTTTCCCTGGCACTTTCATCCGGAATTTGAACTGGTTTATATCATGAAAAGTTTCGGGAAGAGGTTTGTGGCCGATCATGTTGAAGATTTTGATGAGGGTGACCTGGTTCTCCTGGGTTCCAACCTGCCGCATTTCTGGAAGAACGATGAAATTTTCTTCAGCAACGATTCCCGTTACATGGTGAATGCGATTGTGATCCATTTCTCTCCCGATTTTTTCGGTCATCAAATCGAAAGTTATCCTGAGTTTTATCAAATCAGGAAATTGTTAAATCTGGCAAGCCGCGGAATTAGTTTTTCGCGCCGGGTTTCTGATGAGATGAACCCCCGGTTAAAAAAATTGCTAAAACTAAAAGGGCTGGAGCGAACCCTGTTTTTTCTGAAAATATTGGACAAGTTATCCCGTACCAGCGAATTCAAACTCCTTGCCAGTGAAACTTTCCGATCCAATCTTTACGACTGGTCGGGCAGCCGTCTCGATAAGGTCATGCATCTGATTAACTCCAACTATCGGGAGACAATCAAACTTGAAACAGTAGCCGGTAACATCGGAATGAATCCATCTGCGTTCAGCCGTTATTTCAAAGAAAAAACCGGGAAGGCATTTACCGATTTTGTTCTTGAAATGCGGATTGGCTATGCCTGCAAATTACTCATTGAAGGGAACCACAGCGTTTCGCAGATCTGTTTCGAAAGCGGATTCAACAATCTTTCCAATTTCAACCGTTGCTTCAAAAAATTAACCTCGCTGAGTCCGGTTCTATATCGCGATCAGTTTTATAAAGCGAATATGAAACTGTTAACACGAAATGGAAAAATTGGAGAAGCTGGCATTCAATCTTCTTTTAAACGGGGAACAGTATAGGTCCCCTCTCTTCCAGAGTTACATAATTATCGCCATTCTAAATGACCGGAGCTGAAAACAATCACGCGGTGTGTATGTTATCCCTTAGAGGGAATTTATATGTTTTTTAATTTATCGATAAATGGATCAAGTGATTGTAAAAAATAGCCATAATAAACTTAGTCAGGTACCGCAGCCTGTTCAAACGATTGAACCGCTTCATCAGTTTTTGGAAAAACTAAAAGCCAAGATGCTGCAGGTTTATCATTTGAGGGGTGATATTAATCAATATGCGCAACAACGGGGCCTTCCTCCCTTCGTTTTGAGGGAGATTATGGCAGTTAACCCGCTTGCGATAGGCATTCCGACAGAATATGGTGGTCGTGGTTCCCTGCCACATGAAAATCTCGCATTACTCGAAACAGCATCCTATGAATCACTGGCGCTTTCGCTCACGTTTGGCATTAACTCGGCTTTGTTTTTACAACCGGTAGCCAAGTATGCTTTGGATGAAGCCAAGGGCCCTGTGTTTAAACGATTCATGGAAGAAAAGATCATGGGTGGACTGATGATCACAGAGCCCGATTTCGGGAGTGACGCCCTGAGCATGCAAACTTCTTTCACCGAAGAACAGAATTATTATCAGTTGAATGGGAAAAAACACTGGGCAGGACTGACAGGCTGGGCCGAATACTGGCTGCTTACGGCCAGGAAAAAGTCACAGGAAGGAGAATTGCAGCGTGATATTGATTTCTTCATTTGCGATGTCACACAACCGGAGCAGGGAATTAAAGTGGAAGAGTTTTATGACAATCTTGGACTTTATCAAATTCCTTACGGTCGAAATCATATTGATGTTAAAATACCCAAACTACATAAATTACAGCCTCAATCGACGGGTGTGAAGATGATGCTGGACTTGCTTCACCGCAGCCGGATGCAATTTCCCGGTATGGGGATGGGTTTTATCCATCGGATGCTCGATGAGGGGCTAACCCATTGCAGGGAAAGACTCGTGGGAAGTAAAAGCCTGTTCAGTTATGATCAGGTACAGGACCGTTTATCCAAACTTCAGGCTTCATTTACCGTTTGTTCAGCCATGTGTTCCAACAGTGCTAAAAAAGCCGGGCTGGAAAATGATCTGACAGGTATCGGAATGGAAGCCAACTCGGTGAAATCGGTCATTACCGACCTGATGCAACAGGCTGCGCAATCGGTTACCCAACTGGTTGGAGCAAAAGCCTACCGCAATAGTCACATTGCCGGACGCGGTATTACGGACAGCCGCCCCTTCCAGATCTTTGAAGGATCGAATGATATCCTGTATGCCCAAATATCGGAGAATCTGATTAAACAGATGAAGAGGCTCAAGGAAAATAACCTGTTCAATTTTCTGAAAGGAAGTGAATTAACAAGCCGTTCGTCCGACCAGCTAAAAGATCTGTTCAACTTCAACCTGAACATGGAACTTCCTCAGCGGAAACTGGTGGAATTAGGGCAGGCCATTGGCCGGGTCGTTTCGATGGATATGGTTCACCGGCTGGCTGATGAAGGTTTCCGGAAGGATCTGATCCAGTCCGGAATTAACATGCTTCATCAGGAAATACAACAATTGATGAGCACATTCAGACTTCAAACCAATACGCTGGTCGTGGAAGATTATCATGAGAATAGTTCGTGGCTCCGGGCACATAAAAATGCATAGATCTTTTCTTGCGTTATTTGCAATCACTGACGTGAAATAAATTTATTGACCTTTCAGATGCAAAGTATTTGCTAAATTTGTTTGCATAAGGTCTGTTCATGAACAAACAGGAAGATCATCCCTTTTTCTCCTCCGTTTTTGCTCTTATTCAGGATCAGTCATGGTATGAGCCAATGAGGAGAGCATTCCGGCTGCATCCGGACCGGCTGAAGGCAGCCAGGGCTACTATGGCCATAGCCATCCTCTCCGTTCCGTTTGTGATACTGGATCGGTCATTTTTTGCAGTTACTCTCGCGTTGGGAGTATTGGCAGGTGCGCTTTCGGAAACCGACGACCACCCGAAGGGAAGGATCAAATCACTGGGATTAAAAGTCATCAGCTTTGGCATCTCGAGCCTCTCAGTTGAAATTCTCCGGCCTTATCCGGTTTTGCTGGGGATCGGACTATCTGTTTCCACCATTGCGTTTCTCTTGATTGGCGGACTTGGTGAACGGTACCGCGGGGTCACCTTTGGCTCCATCCTGGTCGGCATTTATACCATGATCGGCACAGGGGTCAGTCCCGCGTGGTACTGGCAACCTGTCCTTCTGTCTTCCGGTGCTTTGTTCTACGGTCTGTTTTCACTTGCATTTCTGTATTATCACCCCTGGAGATTAATTGAAGAGCATCTTGCAAGCGGCTTTCTTGCCCTCTCTCAGTACATGGACGAAAAAGCCAATCTTTTCCCGAGCGACGAAAAAATGCAGGGAGAGATCCGGAACCGGCTTGCCCTGCTGAATGTCGAACTGGTCAACGCGCTGGAAAGCTGTAAAGAGGTATTGAACAGTTACAGTGATGTCCTTCACGATCAGGCCCCTTTAAGGCCATACCTGCAGTATTTTATGTTGTTGCAAAGTCTTCATGAGCGTGCCGCTTCAAGCCATGAACGATATGACCTGCTGAGCCGGGATCCGGCCAACCGGCAGTTAATGGAAGGTATCGGGCAACTCCTCCATCAGTTGGCAAGGGCCAATCGTCAGTTCGCACAAAGCTTGCTTACCGGGGTTACTTATCACCATCCTGCAGCTTTAGGCTGGACCGTGAATGCATTGACCGATCAGCTTGAAAAGTATCGTTCTCAGGATGCACATCCGCTGGCCCTGTTAATTCATAATCTTTCCCGGTCGAATGCATCGCTTCAAAATCTGGAAGAAGGATACCAGCGAACACTTGCACCACGCCTGGCAAAAGACAACCGGACAATAGGACAACGCTTTCGTGATCAGCTGAAATGGGATCATCCCAGAATGCGCCACGCGATTCGTTTAAGCCTCTGTTTCCTCATTGGATTTACCTTGTCAGAAGGATTTGACATCGCCAGGGGGGAATGGATCATCCTGACCAGCCTTTTTGTTTGCCAACCCAGTTACAGTGAAACCCGCCGCCGGCTGTTCCAGCGCATCATGGGTACCATCAGCGGCGTGATTGGAGGAGTCCTTGTGGTGCAGCTGACGCCCACTGTGCCTGGGCAGGTGTTATTGATGCTTGGCTCCGCCTATTTTTTCTTTGTGTGGTTGCGGCGCAAATATGCCCGTTCGGTCATCTTTATCACCATCTTTGTTTT
>Ga0074195_1001930_pt1 | contig 25827 bp, 26 predicted proteins | sample EPASupsiteHSE623_FD_64525 | JGI IMG/M metagenome (GOLD analysis project Ga0074195, IMG submission 64525) | Bioremediated contaminated groundwater from EPA Superfund site, New Mexico - Sample HSE6-23 | ecosystem: Environmental > Aquatic > Deep subsurface > Groundwater > Contaminated ... | reverse complement strand
CTTCTGGTGGTAACGTCATCAAAGTCTGCGTCAATTTGAACAGCACACAGATTATTATTTTAAAGCTGCTGGGTCGAGAATGCGAAAATTATTACGGGATGAACTAAAAGTGCGGAATATGGGTTTACACGTATGGAAGATGCATGGCTCAAGTGGTGTTGCCAATCAGCCAATTAATGAACATATTTTGTGAACTCATACCTCACAGAAAATTATTTTTGGGAAAACTCCACCTGCGGGATGTGGAGTTCATGTCGATTTCGCTTTTTTGATAAAGAAGATCGACATTAAGGAGGTTAACACAGCTATAATAAATGCTATCGATAAATCATATGTAAGAAGTAGACCCGCATAGAATCCAATGTTGAAGCCTATCATGCCTGTAACGGCATTGCCTACCAAACTCAATCTTCGACTCTTCAGGACCTTTTCTATGATCAATCCGGCGGCAATTCCCATGATTAAGCCCATGCCAATGGTAAAAAGCAGGACGAGTAAGGCCATGAATAAAAAGGCTCTAGAGAGCGCATCAAAAAAATTCACGAGATATTGCGTCTGGTTTCTACTCTCATTTATGACATCATGTCGGGAATTATGTCTAGATGTATAATTTATACTGTTATTTACATAAGTGTTATTTAAAATAATGTTGTTTGAAGAACCATCCAGATAAATGCCATATCTATTATTGAGTAATCTATTATATGAAATGTGGTTCAATTCTGCATAGCGCAGGAAAATTCCCATCCCGTTATTCTCCACCTTATTTTTCCTTATAGAATTATTATCAGAAAAACCGTAAGGCCCATACTCGGTGAGATAATAATTTCTCAGCGCTATTCCATTTCCAGAGTTATTGATGATTGAATTGCCTTCAATCACATTTCTCGATGAATCTTCAAGGGATATACCCTCCCTATTGTTGACTATTATATTGCCAGAGAGCATGTTGTTTCCTGAATGTATTAGAGTCACAGCTATATTCTTATTGTTTTTAATTATATTTTCCTCAATAGTATTGCTTGAAAGCTCTTCAATGGCAATACCCCCATGATTGCCACTGATAGTGTTATTTCTAATTGTAATGCCGCTAGTGTTTAGATTATCTTTGTCCAAGATATAAAATGAATCTAATACGATATTGATTCCAGCTCCACCCTCACTCGAATTTTTTAAGTTAAAACCTTCTATCAATGAGCCTCCACAAGTTAAGCTTATAGGAGATCCCTGTCCCATGGAATCGATTACAGGATCGTTGATGCCTTGCAGAACTAGGGCTTGGTTTATGGTGACATTTTCCTTATAGATTCCTCCATTAACTTCAATAATATCTCCTGGCCATGCTTTGTCGATAGCTGCCTGAATGCTTTGATAGTTAGCATTTTTATTTCCCACGGTAATAACGGAAGACTGAGCTAATATCGTGACAAATATGAAAATTAAAAACATTGCTGCCGGCTTCATTAAACACATAATACGCCCATCCCAAGTAGATTCGGTTTTGAATTAACCATATATATAGGTTTGGAGTGAACCCCTCCGAGTGGACAACGAGTTAAGCAATAAGATCCGTTGGAGGGTATCAGATGAAGAAGACGAGGCGGCGCTACGACCGAGACCTCATGATATCGATAATAGCAGAACTTGAGGGAGGCAAACCCCCAGCTCAGATCGCCCGCGAACATGGCATCCATCCCAGCCTTCCCACTCGTTGGAGAGATGAACTGGCCGAGAATCCCGAAAAAGCATTCAGCGGTAACGGCAATATATGCAAGCACGAGGCAAGGATTGCAGAGCTGGAAAGGCTACTTGGCAAGGCTCATGCCGAGAATGAGCTTTTTAAAAAAGCCTTCGCCATGACGCAAAAGAAGGTCCGGGAAGAGAGACAAAAACCGATACTAAGGGGCGATATATGATTATCCAGGACGCATGGTCCAGTGGCCTCGAATTGTCGATATCAGGGTCCTGCCTGGCTCTTGAGGTAAGCCGCAGTGGCTACTCCAAATGGCGTAACCAACCCCTATCTGTTCCATATGAGGATATGGATCTGAGGAATCAGATCCAGGAGATAGCTCTGGAATTTCCTGGCTACGGATATCGCAGGATTATAGCAGAACTCAGAAATAGGGGCTACAAGGTCAATCATAAGCACGTATTGAGGCTCATGCGGCAGGATAACTTGCTGTGCCTGAAAAAGAAGTTCAAGCCAGTGACAATCGATTCCAGCCATGGTCTACCAGTATATCCAAACCTCCTCAAGAGCACCGAGATCACGGGGATCAATCAGGCTTGGGCTGCTGATATCACTTACGTCCAGTTGCTGCACGAAAATATTTACCTCGCAGTGATCCTGGACTTATCCAGCAGAAAGTGCATCGGTTGGTACTTGAGCAGAAACATGGGAAGCCAGCTGGTCATGAACGCCCTCGCCAGGGCTTTAAAAGATCGCTGGACGGATTCCATGCAGGACCTCATTCATCACTCGGATCAGGGTGTTCAATATCAGCATGTCCAGAAAGGGAAACCCATACGATTACTGTCGCTTAACTACCTGTCTACTATCAGGGGTTCAGTCCAAGTTGCCAGCAAAACCAGTTAGACCAAAAGCTGAATCGCTTGCTTAGATGCATAAGGTTCACCCAGCCGGAAGTTTTGGACCAAGGCCAAGAGCTATAGCCCAGGGCATGTTTATTGATCAGAAAGACCAAGAGGCATTGGGGTAAAATGATTTGCCGCTTACCTGATTATCTTTCCAGTTTCATTGATCGAGAGATAAAAAGCTGGGCCAAATAATTGATGCAAGATAATGGAGATATTGGATATGACTTGCGGAGGTATACCTGGGACAGTATAACCTAAACTCCGGCCTTCTTAATAACCATGTCAGCCTCAACAGGAACTCCAATCTTCATCTTTTCGAGGATAGTTCTCTGTTTTTTTGAGATCACAGTCAGTCTCCATTTACCACCAACTTTAACTGCCCTGATCTTAGCCAGCTCCATGAGAATCTCTTCGATGGAGCTCTTCTCGAGCAGCTTAGCGTTCCTGGCCATTCGAAGCAGCATAGCTCGCAAGACCAATGATAAGAAGAAGATGAAAAGCAGCCCCTGAAGGGTCGCTATCTTCTGGACCCTCAATGGCATAACCTCAAGCTCATTCTTAAGGTCGTCAAACTTCTTTTCGACCTCATCCCTCTCTCTGTAGAGGGAAAGCACTTCATCCCAACTCCTTTTCGTGGCTGAAATGAGAATGGTCTTCCCGAATCTGTCCGCAGCCTGTGATATGGCATTAATCCGTCTTCTGAGAGATATCGTCTTGCCATTCACAGTACACTCGAAATATCTGGCAAAATTTCCTGCAGTTCGCTCAAAATGCTCGAATGGGTTCCCTCTGAACTCTTTCCCGTCAAGCTTACTCTCAATATCGATCAGCCTGTTGAAAAATGAGTTTGTCTCCAACCCCTCGCGCTTCTTGTTGAACAGAACATATCCGTAGACGTTGACATCTCCAATCTCGACCTGACTTTCCAGAACATAGAATATATCGCCGCCAAATCTCCTGGCATTAGCTGGGTTCTCGATATCCTTGTTAGTCTCGCTGATCAGGCCCTTGCCAATCTTGATGCCAAAAGGAAGCGGAAGGATGAAATCAATTTTTTCAGAGCTCATCTCCTTTATATTATTCTCGCTGTAGAAACCACGATCTAGAATAAAGAGACTTTTTGTAATGCCAAATGCCTTGATTTCAGCTATAAGATTTTGATGTGGATCGCGGTTCCGATGCCTTCAGGCCTGTAGCTGGATATATATCAACTCCGGCCATCCAGGCCTTTAGGCATTTTTTTATGAGACTTTGGACATACTGTAGCTTTGGAGACGGACTCTCATACGCCCAAGGATGCAGTGCCTGCTATATCGCCCGACCAGGTCTTTCCATCTGCCGAGTAGGCAGTGTAGGTCCCTGTGGTATGTGAATCCGGGGATAGGTCCAGCTTATAGAGGTCCAGTTTGCCGATGGGCATCACTGTCAGGCTCAGCCTGCCGCCTGCCTGGGAACCACTGGCAGCGACCCTCTGAGTATCATTCCCTGATTCCAGGACTCCATAGCCCATTATGGCCCCATTATTCTGGACCAGGGCGAGGTCCAGGTGTCTATGGATCTGATCTTTTAAGTCCAAAGACCAGGGACCTGTGACGTTTGCATCAGGCGAAGCATTATCAGACGAATCGTCTACGAATGGTTCAGCATACTCTGCGCCCGCCTGGGGCGTGCCCAGGCTCACGTATTCGCTTGGACTGAGTTCGCGAACGATTTTGTAGAGGGGATTGGACTCAGTTATTATTCCTGCCTTCCTGGCCTTTATGATGAGATCGGCGTCCAGGGGCATGGACATGGATTCGCCCACGAAGCTTGGATCTAAAGGATCGCCCGGTGAGTTGCCCACCCAATCGAGGTCATTGGAGTCTACAAGAACAGATGGCATGGCATGCGCCTGGATTATTATGACGATGATGGCGGTTATGTAGAGCAGAAATATTTTGGTGTAATTCATATCGGTCTGTCTCATCAGCATTGTGGCTTGCCTGGTGGCACTTATCCTTATCAGTCGCTTCAAGGGCTCCCTGAAGAGGATATATTGCACGACCATTATATGACGATTGCGGTTTTAGCAAATGTCGACATGGACTCAGGTATCAGCGGCCCCGGCCAAAGTTAGCCCTCTTGATTCCTATGCAAGCCATGGACATATGTGAACCGTGGTAAGATCAACAATTATGTCAATAAAATCCATGCCGATATGGCCCGTGCCCATAGCCACAGGAGTAGTGCGCGAGAGATCTCCATTTTGGCCATGCTTCTTTGCAGCCATGAGACGCTGCAAGAGCGGTTTTGCTTCTCATAGCATTGCTGAAAACCGATATATGAGATATGATATATAAATATCCTGCCCGGACTGACTTTCTGGATAGGAGGGTAGAACCTTCAGCATAGAAGGATCATGAGGAGACTTGAAGGCTGAAGATTCCAATCTATAAGACCATACTAAACTATTTAAAATTAATTAGATTGAGTGCATTTAATTTCAGCATTGATATCCAACAGCGTGGGAGGCCGGTACTGTTGGGGGGCTCCAATGCCGCTCAACAGCCCGATGCCTCTTCAATCGGACATATATTGTCCGATCCGCTGTTTGTTTCCCGCTCCTTTGATGACTAATTCTGGTGCTATGACACCAGGCCGCGGCCCCTTCACGGCAGACAACTGGGGCGTACTTGATGCCAGCTATATTGCAGCAAATGAATTTAAGGCTTTTTGGATTTTAGATACTGAACGGATGACTACATAGATTTTCTGGAGGAAGGGTGTATAAGGGTCATGGCTCTGCTCAAATCCTCAAGCCCATGACCCGTCCTGAGAACTGGACATAGTAGTATTAGCACTGATACAATTTAAACTCGCTTGGTTTTCAAAAGAATATGGCTACAGAGATCAATTTTCCTCTGCATTTATATCATCGAGACACGGCCACCAGCGGCAGCCCGGCTTGTTAGTATCTGCAGCGTGAGAATTGTCGCGCAGATGATCCGACTTGAGAGCGATGCATTCAAGCTGATGCAAGAAGGCCTGGAGCATAGAATACAGGAAGCGCGGCAGATCCATCACTGCCAATGGAGCATCCAAGCCAAAGGAGAACTGGTGGTAATGAACGATGTATGCACTCTAGAGCTAGATAGGCGCTGGATGCTGGATGAATAGATTTATATCAGGACATCTTGTTATATGCAGAGAATTGCTGTGATTGAGGATGCGGCAGAGGCTCTGTTCATGGCTGTATCCATGGAGCACACGACGCATTTCATATCTCTCTTGTGATTGTTTATCCTCAGCAATATTGCCTGAGTTGCTTAACCGGTATTTATATATAAGCACGAACATTGTAGGCACCAGACAATCCTGGTGGAAATGAGAAGAAATGTCTGGGATGAGAAGGGTGTATATAGAGCTGAAATGGGTGAGATCATGAGAGGTATGACGTATACATGCCCTTCCTGTAAGGGATACAGCATTTATCTGCCGTATGGCGAATTAGGACACATTAAGCTATATCTTAAGGATGTTTGCCCCCATTGCGGAATAAAGCTGGTAGATTATGAGCCGAAGTTCGATGGGCTGGAGCTCTTGTGTACCATCTGATAAATCTTGATGATTGATATGCCTGAGACTCTGGCATCTGCCTGAGTTGCGGCTTGGCAATGGATCTCTCTTGGCAGGTATGGGGCAGGATAAAGGTGACGGGCAGGTATGGGTGAGCATTCTGCCTTTCTCAGACATTGATATCATGTGCTGATAGATATGCAAATACTCCTGGCAGATGATAATATAATAAACAGAAAAGTCATATTGCAGATGCTCGATAAGATGGGATACCGCGCAGATATTGCATCTGACGGCACCGAGGTTTTAAGGGCGCTTGAGCACCAGACATATGACCTGATACTGATGGACATACAGATGCCTGAGATGGACGGCCTGGAGGCAACGAGTAGGATACGCACTCTCTGGCCTGAGGGGCCTGTAATTGTAGCTCTAACTGCTTATGCCCTTGACGGCGATCGCGAAAGATGCCTGGAGGCTGGCATGGATGACTACCTGAGTAAGCCAATTAAGATGGGTGAGCTGAGGGATGCGATGATGCAGTATGAGGCCTGGGTAGCAGATCGGGTAATCAATGCTTGAAACTTCCTGCTTTTCTTGTATCTGCGTCTAATGGATCGGCGCAGACAATGTACGTGGCCAGGTCTTAAAAGAGCCGTGACCCTTTGGCATCTGCACAAAAGCCGTGCTTGTCATTCCTATATCTATTTCTTCTCGCAGCTCCTCTAACAGATCAATAGCACGGGAATAATGAGCATAAAGAGCTGAATCTGATAAAAAAAGCTGAATTGCTCAATGGACAGGGCCTGGGCGGATGTGTCAGAGGGCTCTGAAGATGCCTATTATGCCACATTCACCAGCTTCTCTGTCTCACAGCGCTGGCCTTGAGATTTTGGCTGTATGGATTCTCACTGGCCGGTGCTTCTAAGCTATAGCATGAGTGGTGAATTATGAAGGCAATAAGGATTCACGAGTTTGGCGGGCCAGAGGTGGAAGACTTCAAGCCCGGGGAAAGGATATTTGCTAAGGCCACGGCTCAGCAGGGTGGGTATGCCGAGTATACAGTGGTCAATGCCACTCAGGCGGCGCCGATGCCTCGAAGCATTGGGTTCGTTGAGGCCGCAGCCATACCGACTGCAGGCCTGGCAGCCTGGCAGGCGCTCTTTGATACAGCCGGGCTGGAGAAGGGGCAGTCAGTGCTCATCCACGCAGCGGCAGGCGGAGTAGGGAGCTTTGCAGTCCAGCTGGCCAAATGGAAAGGGGCCTATGTCATAGGCACCGCCTCGGGAGATCATATTCATTTCGTCAGGGACCTGGGCTGCGACAAAGTGATCGATTACAAGACCCAGCGGTTTGAAGAGATTGTGCATGGCGTGGACGCAGTCCTTGATACCGTCGGCGGGGATACATTCGATAGGTCATGGGGCGTTCTCAGGCCTGGCGGTTTTCTGGTCACGCTCGTCGCAAGCGTGCCAGAGGGGGCAGCTTCAGCCCACGGAGTACATGCAAAGAGCATAATCACTCAGCCAGACGGGGGCGAGCTTGCCCAGATCGCAGCCATCATCGATGAGGGAAAGATCAGGCCGGCTGTAACAAAGGTTCTTCCTCTCGCCGATGCAAGAGCGGCACAGGAGATGAGCGAAGGCCATCATGCACTTGGAAAGATCGTTTTGCGGGTTGCTGAAGATCCGAAGTAGAGCATGAGCTGCACCAGGAATCTCTCAAATCTTGCTTGAAGGATCTGCGCAGTTCCAGACGTGAGATTGAGGCCGATGCCAGCATCCTCTTAACATCCAGCATTGATGCATCAGCTCTTTTTTTCTTGGTCATCTTCTGCAGAGCACTCTTTTGTAGAGTCTCCTTCTTCAGTCTCCAGGAGCATGACCGCATACAGGAATGCAGCTGGCTCCAGCTCTTCATCCATGGGCCTACTCTTGAGACCCAGGCTGCGGGCCATGCGCTCGGATATGTCCCTGCCGAAGTATATCTCCATCCCTTTCAGGCGCAGGAGCAGGTGGAAGAGCAAAACCTCCGGGAGCGATGACTCGAAGGTCGTTCTAAGCGATGCCAAAGCCACCGGGTCCGACTTAAGCCTTATTTTGAACTCCTCAATTCTGGCGCGAAGCCTCCTGTCAGACGGGCACTGGGGGAATGTGCCAAACTTGCGATTCTCCTTGCAGAGCATGAGGTTCATCTTGGAGAGGTAAAAGGCAGCACTACAGACCTGGGGCTTGACCAGATGGATGCTGCAGCCCGGCAGGTCAGGGCTGTAGAACGGGCAGCGATCACCCTCTGCCTTGTGGACCATCCTTGCAGTGCCCACAGCCCGGCCGTCCAGCACATGGGGCCTGGTGTGGATCATCATAAACTTCTTCTGGCTCAGGCCCAGATGCCTGGCAATCCTCCTGCAGTCCTCTATGGATATGGCGATAGCATTGGTATCCCGACAGCACTCGCCGCACCTCTGGCACCTGGCTGAGATATACAGTGCAGCATTCCCGCAGAAATAGGGATCATAACCCTCAGATATCCCCTCTTTCATCTCCGCCTCCACCCTGGAAGGCTGCCTTAGCCCTGCAGCAGGCACCAGGTCAGTCAGAGAACTCAGAGTTCCAAGTCTTCTGGCTATCTCCGATCTTAGCACTTCATCGACCATGACCTCTCCATTCAAGCCACGACCCGCCGTCTAATCATGATCTGCTCTGGGCTCGATCATGAATTCCATGGCTCTACTCTTTCTTTTGCTCTGCTTCTCACCACATCCGCAGCATATGTCATATATAGACTATGCCAGCGCACCATCCGATAAAATTTTAGCCAATGAAGGCGGATAGATATGAGATCTTCAATTCAAACGCATGCAACAGGCGAGGGAGAGATATGAGATCCGGATTTGTTATGTTTGTTATGCTGCTCACTTCACTTGCTCTCATAGCGTTAGCTATGCAGGCCCTGGCCCACCAACCCTTCTTTGAGGATGCTGATATTACACCAGATAATCCATGGCAGATCAAAGACCCCACAATTTCAACCGCTGTGTACTCCACTCTCGAGACGCCTGAGGATGTGGACTACATCTCCTTTAATGGGAGCAAGGGCGAGGTCGTGCTGCTCAGCATCACCATACCCCAGATCTCGGGGCAGGAGAACTTCACTCCCACAATGGCCTTGATGGGCCCGGGCCTGCCAGATGGAAATCTGCCTGCCAGGGTTGTCAGGCCCATGGACACAGGAGTGCTGGTCCTCCCACCACCAGTGAATGCCACGGCATTCTTTGAGCCCTTCAGCAGGACATCATACTGGACGCGTCAGGAGCAGAATGTCACAATGCCTGCCAGCGGTCGATACCTCGTAGCAGTATGGGATGAGCAGGGCATGCTTGGACGATATGTCTTAGTGATAGGTTATATGGAGGTGGCAGGCGGCGACTTGCTCTTCCCAATCAAGATGAGGAGCTACTGGACGCCTGTGAACTCGTCCTCCAGAGGGGTGCAGGCTGCAAACGGGGCCAATTCCTCGTCCTCCACATCTCAGCCCACCCAAAGATCAGCGCCTTCTGATGGCAAATCCCTGCCGGGATTCGAGGTGGCAATGGCACTGGTATGCATATCTGCGGCAGCATACCTGGCAAGGGCGCGGTAAAATGGCGTCTTTGCATAGATGCAGTATATGCCAATGGGCATTCAGAGCTTAAGTTTTCAGGGCTTGGGAAAGTCACACCACATAAAAGAGAAAACGCCAGAATCAAACACTAGGCAAAGCAATAGAACTGAGCTGGATGCCCTGGCGTTCCGCACTGTCCTCTGATCAGCATATCGCCGTCATCCAGAACCCGGATGGAGAAGTCCTGCAGTGGCTTTGCGCACTCATGGCAGGTAATGCCGCTGGCCTTGGCCATCTTGATTACTTTATTCTGAACATCCGGGTCATAGGCATCGACCAATTAAATCACCCATTAATAATAGTCCTCAATAGTTTATTATGTCACGCCAGCATAGCAGGCTCTATCCAGAACAAAGATCATTGATGATAGCCCTGTCAGAATCCACGAGATCGATCAGGATCTAAAGTCAGGACTTTCTGGCTCAACCAAGCCTGCTTGCCAACATATCTGCCTGAATCAGGAGCAAAAGAATAAAGTAAAAGGAGGTGGTGGCAGGGTCAAACCAAGAGCAAAAGCCTGTTCAAAGATGCTCTTGAGAAGGAACGATGCATATCGCAGACGATGTAGCAGAGGGCACTGGAAGCAGGCAGAAATACTTGGGAGAAAAGGGCCTGATAGGTCTCATAGCACTCCTCAGCGCCTTTGTGCCACTCTCTACAGACCTTTATCTTCCGGCTCTGCCAGGGATGGCCAGGTATTTTGGCGTTTCTGTAAACATGACAAACCTCACATTGATTTTGTTCTTCATGTTCTTTAGCGCAGGAACTCTGATCTGGGGACCTCTGAGCGATAAGTATGGACGAAAGCCCGTGCTTCTGGTAGGCCTGGCCATCTATGTGGCGGCCAGCATCTTATGTGCAAATGCGGGAGATATCTATGGGCTGATAGGAGCCAGAATCTTGCAGGCAGCAGGCGGCAGCGCAGCCCTTGCTGTTGCGACTGCGATGGTCAAGGATGTTTACAGCAGCCAAAACCGGGAGTCAATACTGGCAGTTGTCCAGTCAATGGTCCTCATATCTCCAATGGTGGCTCCAGTTCTTGGAGCATTCTTGCTCAGCTTTACATCATGGAGGGGCGTTTTCTGGACACTGGCAGGCATAGGCGTTTTAGCCCTGGCAGGCAGCATCGTCCTGGAGGAGACCATATGCCAACGCAGTGACAGGTCGGCCTTCCAGGTCATTTGCAGGCTTGGCACTGTGCTCAGGAACCCCGGCTTTACATCACTGCTAATTGTGTTCTCATTGGTCAGTATATCTACTCTGGCATTCATAGCATCGTCATCATATATCTACATAAATGGATTTGGGCTCAGTGAGCAGGTCTACAGCTACTACTTCGCACTGAATGCTCTTGGACTGATCGCAGGTCCTCTGCTCTATCTGCGCATATCAAAAAGGTTCGACCGCAGGCATATCATAATCGCCAGCTTTGCATTAACGGTCTTGAGCGGGGTCCTGGTATGCTGCCTGGGCAGTCTCAAACCATGGCTATTTGCAGCATTCCTCCTGCCTGCGACGATCTCATCGAGCTGCGTGCGTACTCCAGGCACAAACCTGATGCTTGAGCAGCAGAAAGAAGATACCGGCTCTGCTGCATCCCTGATGAGCTTCTTTGGCATATTCATGGGAAGCATCGGGATGACCATCATCTCTCTTGACTGGGGAGATCCCATATTTGCCCTTGGAGCCTTAACAATCGTAGTGGGGCTGATCTGTGAAGCACTCTGGCTGCTCGTCTCTCAAAGGTCGTTTATAAAGCAGGTGCCGAATAGAACTTCGGCAGCCACTGTCAAAACATGAAATCCTTCCCTTTGCCCTGAATCTATCAAGACTATTATTTTAATGAATCCTCTGCACATACAGTAAGCTGCATCACAGCGCGTTTGATTCGTCACTTGTTTGACTCTATAAGAAACTATACATATAATAACTCAGAATAAAAAGGCGATAAATTTGAGAATCGAAACCTTTCTTGGCAGGCATTTGGTGCTGGCGATCTTTTTACTTTCCATTATTCTTTTATCGAGTCCAGTGCTCGCCTTATCACATGCAGCTTCGACTTTCGCATCGCAGGGACATTGTATTCAACTCATAGCAGCGTAGAGTCACCGGTCTTCAGGCCGGGGAGGAGCGCGTGCTTTCGCCAAGAAAACCCTATCGCCATTGGGCGAATAAATATATTCATGCAACTTACCAAGACAATCATCCTAAAGTTGGATATACCGTATGATGCTCTCAGGGAGTTGCTATCGATATACTCGCAAGGTATGAATTATGCATTGCAGATAGTATTTGAAGACGAGAAACCTATAAGCAGTGGTGCTATCCAGAGAGCGACATATCGATATCTGAGAAATGAACTGGGATTGAAATCCCAAATGAACTGCAATGTGGCCAGACAGGTTGCCGGGGCATATAAGGCGCTAGTGCACGAAGGCTTAATTAAGACCACATTTCCCTGAGCGGGGAGCGCTCTATCGAGCTTCAAATCCGGGTCATGGGTTAGAGATCTGTCAATCTGAAATGTTCCCCCCGGAGTTTTTGGGCCAAGGCATCTGCCCGGACGTTGGAGTCGGATCACGTATCCATGGCCTGGAATCTGCCTACCACAGCACCATCCAGAAGCATAGTCTATCCTGATGTATATGTGAACTTATTTTAGCCGATCTGTACTCGGCAGTGTGCTGAAGTTGCTGTAATCTCATGATCATCAAATCAGCAATCAAGTCTGACGCTGTCGATATTTCATAGGCGCAAATCATTTTACAGCAGATTCGGCATGCAGCCCTGCTAATTCTCTATTGCCGATCTTCAATAGACCGCAATGGCATCAGGAATATAGATATGACCACAGGATAAAAATATATGTACTAACATGATGGAACTGATGACCACTCTGAGGTGTAGCTAATGGGCGCTTTGAGAAGATGCATATGCGGGCTTGGAGTTCTATCTGCCCTATTTATTATCTGCATGGGATTAGTTGCAGCTGAAAATAATACAACTGCTATCTCAAACATAGCCCCACTCAATGCCGTAATTGATACAGATCGCAGCATATCTATAACTGCGGTCAATTATGATGCCCAGTTTGTTGAGATAATAAATAATGGGACCAATGAGACCAACATTGGCGATTGGAAGCTGATGAATAAGGAGGATATGTTTTATCCATTCCCCAAGGACTTCACTCTGAAACCAGGCGCTACAGTTAAGGTCCATTCTCTGGCAGGCACGGATACTTCAACAGATCTATATAGAAGTGGCCTCCGCTGGAATAAGAGGAATGATACTGCGACATTGATTGACTCCTCTGGAGAGGTAGTATCAACATACAGGTATCCTGTTGGGCCCTATTGATACAGGAGCGGACACTTTTACCATATCTCGACGATAGAAGATGATGCGATGGCTTACAGTCTGGGTGCCATCGCATCTGTCTTCAACACAAGCCTTTTTATGAACGACTCTTTCTCGCCCCACCCCTGCCCTCGGATCTGCCGCCTCGCTAGCTTTCCGCTGATCCAATCCTCTCGTATTCTGCAGTGACGCCTGGGCCACATTTGCCGCATGGCGGAAGTCACCTATTTCAAGCCCGCTGAGTTTAGCCCCAGCTATTAATTCTCATTTTTTAATGTTCTCCCCCTGATAGATCCCGGAATATACTTTCTCAGAGTCTCCGCTAAGCCTCATGAATACAAGCTGCAGCAGCCGTGCGTTCTTCTTCAGTCGCAGCCCCTCAGGGTTATGGACTACAAGCAGGCTTTGGCTGCGCCCCCTGTATCCCGGGTCCCATAGTGCAGTCTCAAGTGAGGCGCCCATTCTAAGGAGGCTGGACCTGGGCCTGGCTATAGCTGCAATGTCCCGGGGGATGCTAACTATTTCATTGAAGGTCACCAGGTAGGCTCCGGGACCAACGTCCGCCCAGCCTGAGCCGTCGAACTTTATCTCCTCAGTCTGTGGGAGCGTCCTTTCAGCATTGTCGAAGGCTACCGCGCCTGAAGATAGGAAGCGCTCAATCTTTTGAAGGGTCAGCTCGACTCCGCACATCTGCACCTGGGACTGCGGGTCGATCATGGACTCGACTAGGCCATGACTCAGGAGAGCATTCAGGTCTTTGCCAGTTAGAACTGTCATGTCATCACGCCTGGCACATAGAGCCCTTTTGTCATATAACCATGCTTAGTATAGCTCCGCCTCCTTTAGTCATGGTAGCCTGGGACCATCAGCACAAGATCACCACAAGCATCCTCTGATCAATGCCTTGATCCTGGGTCATGGTCCTTTCAGGTTCAGCCATCCATACAGCAACGCTGCTGCGGCGATGACCATCAGCACTGCCACTGCGATCGCTGCCGAGACGATCCTTGATAGCCTGAAATTTCTGCTGCTCTCAGGAATTCGGACTTTGTCGCCGACCTGACTGGCGAACTGATTGGCATGTCCTTTAGGCCCGAGCTCTGCAGGCACGCCCTTATCCCTGGCCCACAGCTCTATCAGACTGGCCGTCTCCTCTACACACCGGTTGACATTTCTATTGATCTGGGAACCTGTGAAGTGGACCACCTGCCAGCCCTCGGCCATGAGCTGGCGGTCTCTTTGAGAGTCGTGGTTGCGCTGCTCTTTTGAGCTGTGGTAGTCATATCCGTCCAGCTCTATTGCAACCTTGAGGACCTTCTTGCCCGTTTTCTTATCAGTTATGATCTTGGCGAAGTCCAGTGAGTAATCGCGGTTGGATGTGGATGTGATGAACTGGGGCATGAGGTCCGGGATGCGCTCTCTGGCTGCAAAGAAGAACTTCTCCTCGATGGGAGACCTAAACATCCTCTCCATCTTAGGTCCTGACGAGCTCATCTCTTACACCTATCCAGGCATGTTTTGACCATGATCATAGCCGTAACCACATCCTACCAGCCTCTTCCCTCCTGGAATATATAAAGTGCCATCGCTCGGAGGTGTGGCTGCCCCCCCCCAGAATGAAATATTTATTATAGTCTGCCACATGTAGCATATTTGAGGTTTTATAATGAAGACTTTGATAGAATCTGAGGCAGTAGCACTCTGCGAGCCCATGCCATATGCTCTTGTAACCTCCCTTGACAGGAACGGGCATGCCAATGCTCTGGGCGTTGCCTGGGTCACAAGGACGTCATTTTCTCCATTTCTCATGATGATCTCCATAGATCGCAGGCGCTACTCTCATGAGGGCATCGACCTTCACAAGGAGTTCGTGATCAACTACCCAAACGAAGATCAGGCCCAGGGTGCATGGATATGCGGCACTAAGTCAGGAAGGGATGGAGACAAGATGAAGCTTTCAGGGCTTGAGCTGATAGATTCAAAGGCGGTCAGGGCGCCAACCATCAAAGATGCCACAGTATCATTCGAATGCAAGGTGGTGGGTCAGTTCGAGACCGGAGATCACACAGTCTTTGTGGGTGAGGTGGTGGCCATGCAGGGAAATCCTGAGAAGCAAAGACATCTCTTCGTAGCCTCAGGGTACAAGCTGATCTCCCTGGACAAGAACGGGGACCGCGGCATCTGATCGCAATTCTCATCGCATAGATAGATCTTTGTGTGGACCCTGTCCTGTCTTAACCCTCAACCTATCTCAAAACGGTCGCAGTATCCAGGAGAAGCCGTGAGTCCTTGGCGCCAGCCAGAATATGGCCATGAGCAGCACTGCCACTGCCTTTATCAGCATCATGGTCGACCTGGCACTGCGGAATCTCCTGCGGCGCCGCTTGCCGGGCCTGCCCGCCTGAACTCCTTTCTCTCTGGCCCAGCGGTCTATGAGGCCTGCGGCTTCGTCGACGCATTTGTCCACGTCCTTGTTTATGTGCGTGCCTGTAAAGCGTATGACCTGCCAGCCGTCGGCCATGAGGTCGCGGTCTCTCTGTACGTCGTGGTTGCGCTGCTCTTTAGTGCTGTGATACTGGTATCCGTCAAGCTCTATTGCAACCTTTAGGACCTTCCTTCCAGTATTCCTGTCCACTATGATCTTGGCAAAGTCCAGACGATACTTGTGACCACAGGCTGTGATATGGTGCTGAGGGATCAGGCCCGGGATCCTCGTCCTTGCTGCCCGGTAAAACTTCTCTTCTATGGGAGAGTTGAATGTGGTCATGATCGCCCATTCATAATGTATTGCATCTCATTCTATTTAAATCAAAGTGCTTATTATTCTTTTGGATATGATATTTTATAGCAGGAATATGATGGGCTCGTTAACAGAAGTGGATGCAGACTTAAGCAGCCTGTGCGTAAATGCTCTGATCCAGGCCATAATATGATTCATAGATGTGCTGGTATACTTCGTCGCACTTCTTCTGGTAGAGCTCCTTAGAATAGGCTCTAGGCAACCTATCTAGAACCTCTTCAATGCAGAGCTTTACCATGGCTCTTGACTGCTGTTTCTTGCGCCAATCGAGAACTACCTTTTCCTCTTTTAGAGTCTTCAATAGATCTCTGGCTACTGTCTTAACCGACCGTATCTCTTTATTATTTAAATCTATTTGAGGCCTGGTTAAAAGATCGAATACTGCCAACTCTTCCTCTGTAAGCTGCTCTTTTATCGCTCGCTGCTCTTCAGCACTCAGATCATTTGTGAACTCAAGCAGCTTCTGGAAGAATACCTCTACATTGTAGGCGCCCGAGTTATATTCGTCGATCATCTTCTGGAATTTTTCCTTGAAATCTATCCTGGTCCTGTTGAGGGCAATCATCTGCTCAAGCTTGCGTTCAATCGCTCCCTTGAGCTTCTCTGTAGCGGTATGCTTGCGGTTATTCTCAAATAGCGCCCTTAGCTTATTGAAATCAATCTTGCTGAGGTCAATTAAGTTTTCTTCAGGCAGGGATTTTATGATATATCCTTCTGCAGCAATTGATTCATCTAGAAGGCTATTGATATCACCCAGGATCTCTGATATGTCCACTGGCTCTTTGAGCGCCTTGATCTTTTCTGAAAGGATAACGAATAGAGTTCGCAGCGGGTTGAACTCATCTGCTCTAGTGTCCGGAAGAATAGCCTTGTAGAGCCTGTCCACGCTTGCAGCAAGCGATATAAATCTGCTCTTGCATTCCTCATTCTCTATGATGAAATCAACCGCCTCATCAAGCAGCTTTACTTTCTCAAGTCCCTGAGCCTCCAAGATCTTGCCTGAGTCTATCCGTAGCCCCAAGCATAGATCTATGGCTTCAGATATGGCTTGCCTCAGAAGCTCTATTAAGGCGTCCTTGTCCTGGACTGGCGCATCTATTGCGGCCTGTGAGCCAGCTCCGTATATGGCCAGTGCCTTCTGAAGGTCTCTGAATATCCCAACATAATCTACGATCAGGCCGTTCACTTTTTCAGGAAAGACTCGGTTGGCCCTGGCGATGGTCTGCATCAGGGTGTGGTTTTTCATAGGCTTGTCAAGATAGATGGTTGAGCATGAGGGAACATCAAAGCCGGTTATCCACATGGCGCAGACGAAGACGATCCTGAAGGGATTTTTCGGGTCTTTGAACTTGGAGTCAAGATCCTCAAAGACCATGCGCTTTCTGTGGGGCATTATCTCCAGCCCCTTCTCCAGGAAATCATGGATCTCGTTTTGAGACTGAGAGACCACCACCGCCATATCAGTCTCTTCCATGAACTTTATTTTCTTTTGGAGGCTTGCTTTATTGGCCCCACTGGGCTTGGCCTCAGATCTGAGCTGATCAAGTTTGGCGGCCCAGTATTTCTTGACCTTTTCATACATCTTGACCGTGGTCACCTTATCTATGGAGATGACCATGGCCTTTCCAGGAAATCCTCTGCCTGTATAGTGGGCTACTATATCCTCGGCGACTCTCTCCAGACGATCATCTCTGGTTATGAGATGGTACTCCTTGCCAAGCTCTCTTTCCAGCTTCTTCTCCTGCTCCTCGTCCAGGTCCGCCTGGTCGATTAGGTTCTGGATATCGTCATTGAGATATGGGTTGGTCAGCTGCAGCTCGGGAATCCTGTTCTCATAATAAAGAGGTACGGTTGCGCCATCCTCTATGGCCTGCTTGAAATTATAGACGCTGATATAGTCGCCGAAGACCTGGCGGGTCTTCTCTTCGCCCACCATAAGCGGCGTCCCTGTAAAGCCGATAAAGGCCGCATTTGGCAGAGCATCTCTCATGTTCTGGGCGAAGGTATCGTACTGGCTGCGGTGAGCTTCATCGGTTATGACGATGATATCCGAGCGGTCGGATAACTTGGGGTATTTTTTGCCGCGCTCTGTGTGGAACTTCTGGATCAGGGTGAAGATATAGCGGTGATCCTCCTGGAGAAGCTGCTTCAGATGCTCGCCACTGCCTGCCCTGGCTCGCTCCTCGGGCTCTGTGGCGGCTCCGGTGCGGGCGAAGTTCTTGTAGATCTGAGAGTCCAGGTCATCTCTGTCAGTGACGATCAGGAAGGTATAGTTTCCAGCCAGCTTCCTCATCACTTTCTGAGTGAAGAAGACCATAGAAAAGCTCTTACCAGATCCCTGAGTATGCCAGAAGACACCCAGGCGGCCTTGATTTGACTGGATTTCAAAGACCGCCCCTATGGCGTTGTTGACGCCCAGGTACTGGTGGTTCATGGCAACAATCTTCACCAGCCCTCCGGGCACCTCGCTGAATATGGTGAAGTTTTCTATCAGGTCCAGCAGTCTTTCGGGATCACAGGTCCCCCGGATCATGGTCTCAAGGGAGACTATGCCCGTCTCGCCTTCCTTGTTGATCCTCTTCCACTCAGAGAAGTGCTCCCATTCAGAGGTTATGCTGCCTATCCTGCTCGTTGACCCATTGGATAATATGACCAGGGCATTGTACCAGAAAAGTTGAGGTATGGTATTCTTATAGTCTCTAAAGTTGTTTTGATAAGCGTTCTCCAGCCTCTTATGAGATGCTTTGAGCTCCAGGAATACCAGAGGTATTCCATTCACGAATCCCACCAGGTCGGCTCGGCGGTTGTAGATGCTGCCTGATATCCATAGCTGAGATGCAAGGAAGAAATCGTTGTTCCTGGGATTATTCCAATCGATGGCCCGGACGGTCTCCACCTTTTCGATATCGTCTGATCTGATTGAGACTTTTATTCCATCCTTAAGCAGGCGGTAGATCTCCTGGTTGGCCTTGGCAGGGCTCATGGAGCTGCGGTCCCGGGTCAGGGCATCTATGGCCAGGTCCAGGGCTTCGTCTGGAAGGTCCGGGTTGAGCTTTCTCAGCGCAGTGCGAAGCCTTGGGGCGAGGACCACCTCCACGCTTCCATCGCGGCCGAGCAGGCCTCCTGGTCCAAGATTCTCATCGAAGCAGTCGGCCCAGGTCCAACCAAGGCTTGTAAATAATTCGATTGCAGGCTTCTCGACCAAGGAATGCTCAGAGTAATCGCCTTTCGTCCTTCTCTCCTCCATCGGCTCTGCCGCTCGTCGAAGATTTGCAGATTTAGCAGGCCTTCATTCGCCCAATCATTTATAAGGTTGCGGCTCGAACCATTCAAGGCGCATATAAGTGTAAAAAAAGAGGGCCTAGCAAAAGCTGGCTCCCAAAGATATCTTGGGATGAGAAGGAGTCTGAGCTGGTCTACTTCACATCAGTTCAGGATACAGTCTCTGTCATTCAGGTCACTGGCCTCAACCATGCTGGAAATGCCGCTATTGCGTATAATATTGCTGTAACGACTGCAGCCTCCATCGCATAGATTCCTATTTCGAAGATATCTGTCGTTCTCTTTGATTCATGTGTATTTGAATCCATATTTTGTGCAACCCATACGATTAATAATGAAGAACTTATATCTATATATTTCGGCTGAGTCGGTTATGGAGAATAATTGGCCTGGAATAATTGGCCTAATAGCATCTCCAACACATAGATCATCTATCAGCTTCCCGGCATTCTCTGTTCTTTGCAGGCATTGCCGAGGAATTGCCGAAAGATTGACGATGAACTGCAGGTGTGTCCGTGCGTGGAAGGCTCTGTAGCCTCACGAATTCCTGACACGTGCCTGTCTTTCAAGAACGGATGATAGCATCAATCTATAGTACTTTACCAAATGGATTACATTTAACATCTTCAATCGATACCAGGAACATTCATCCATCCCCTGAATCGCCCAATCATCCGCCCCGAGATATAATCACCTCCGATACGCTGTGCTCTGCGCTTTTGTGGGCAGTTGCCCCCCTGACCCCCTCTGGGGGGAACCCCTACGCATATATGCCATAGGTACTGCAAGAGAATGTTGGCACCAGATTCGAATACATCCGGCATCTTTTAAGCTCCATGTGATATGCTATCCATCCATAAAACAGCCCCTTGACAGAGATTGCATATTGTCTGAAATGTCCCCCCCAGAGGGGGTCAGGGGGGCAACTGCCCAAAAAGCGCAGACATAGAGCTAATATAAAAAGATGACTCAACTCATGTTTGGTCCATCCTCGTAGCTATCCCAGATTATGAAGTCATCCCACTCTTCAAAGACCTCAACATCACGCATCTCCACTATGCGGCGCTTGAAATCATTGAAATCAGAATTGTATTTGGCCACCATCTCCGCTATCCTGTAATCAAAGTAGCAGATCTTGGCAGCGGCCTTATCCTGGGTTGGGTTGCTCAATCCAATTCCTCATCATTGAACAGGCCGACCTTGACCAGCCCTTTTAAAGCTCGGCATCCAGCCCATGTTCATCCCTCAATATCATGATCATCTCTGCCCTTTGCGAGCATTGCCGATGATTTGCCGAAAGATTGCCGATAAGTTTCCAATAAACTATATGCTCGCCCACGCCTGGAAGGCTCTGCCGCCACCAGCATTCCGGATTCCATCCAGACTTTCAGCCGAATGCGGGCCGTGCTCTGGGATATCCCCAGCACGGAGGCCACATCTGATGCCGTAATCTTATCCTTTCTGGCAAAGAGCCTCAGCACCACCCTTGCCTGGCGGTCGAGGCGTTGCAGCTCCTCAGGCTCAACGGAAGTTGCCTGGGCAGCACATCCTGGCGGCTCCAGCCAGGCGGCCGTGAATGCGTCAGCCAGCGCACAGACAAAGTATTCCAGCCAGGGCGTCAGGTCGGCTTCAGCTCTGCCTTCGTAATAGTTGTGATGTGGGTGGGTCGTGAGTGCTCGATAGTAGCTCTGACGATCCGCGGCATGTTGCTCATCCAGGGACAAGAAGCCGTTTAGGTCGTATCCTTCCCTATGAAGTATGAAGCTGGCCAGGAGGCGTGCCGTCCTGCCGTTGCCATCATAGAATGGGTGGAGGGTCACCAACTGGTAGTGGACAAGGCCAGATATTATCGGCGCGGGCACTCCATTCTGCGTCGCTTCGTCTGTCCAGATCTCCAGGTCGGTCACCAGGTCCGGGAGGTCCTTGGCCTCTGGCGGCAGGTAGATCAGCGTGCCGCTGGAGGACTCTTTGATGGCGTTCTGAACCTTACGGAGCGGGGTGGGCCTGGAGCTTTTGCCAGTCTCCACCAGCCTATGGATGCGGCAGATCAGGGTCTCGGTGAGGGGCAGCTGCATATTCGCCCACTCCTGCACCTTGGCCAGGGCGTTCTCGTAGTTGCGGACCTGCTGAATATCGTCCTCTCTGCCTGGGATGGCTAGCTTAGGGTCTTCTATGGCCTGGCGGGCCTCCTCCAAGGTCAGCCGGTTGCCCTCAATCTGGGTGGAGAAGTGGGCAGAGCGCAGGCGGGCCCGGCGGCGAAGCTCGGACTTGGCCTCCTGGGAGAAGGCGATGTGATCTGCCAGGGCGCGGGCGGCCTCGATCAGCATGAGGCCTTGGGATATTCTGGGGGTGATGGTGAAGCGAGGGGTCCAGGTCATGGTCATAGATATATGCTCGAAAACGTAGCTTCAATCGCTATACTTTGCGATTTCATATCGATCAATCTTCCATTTTGTTATATCTATCTCTCCTGAGATAAGTCTAGGCAGCAATAAATCACGCATTTCTCTAAGTAGATTATTTCGCCTTAAAAGGTTTAATATTTGGCTAAATAGCGGCTCTACACAGCTGCAAAAATCGGAGATTAGGGAACGTGGAGGCCTTACGATCTCAAGCGTGCGAAATGTATCGATAACGATTGTATCAAAAACTGCTCCCGTCGCACTTTGTTTAAGCTTATCAATGCAATTATTTATGGTTAAGAAGATATAGTATTGACCTATGCCACTTTTGCCTCTAAGTGCGTAACAGGATTGATTCATCGCCATACTAAAAGCTGGCATAATAATCTTCCCTACCGTGCCACGGGCAGTGATGAAAACGGTATCTTTGGGATAAAGCTGACTATTACATTTTTCTAATCCTTTTTCGGTTATGGATTTATCCGTCTCTAAAACATAAAATGATGAAGCTGCATCCTTAGGTGTGAAAAATGGTATATTACCATCCCAGAATTCAGGCACAGATGTCTTTGGAGTCCCACCACTTAAGATCTTCGATACATCTGTGAAAGGAGTAATTTCCCATCCCAGGGGTTTCATTCCCAATGGCGAACCCTCCATTTGTACATTATCATGCCCCGGAAATTTGAAATATATGAACCATTCGCGGTATAGCGCCTGCGCCATCTCCTCCAGGATCTTGATGCGCAGGGTATTGTTTTCGATGAGATCATCGTAGGCGGAGAGGATAGCGGCGATCTTGCATTGAATTGGAATGAGCGGATATTTGATGGGAATACTTCGAATAATGCTTGTATTTAAGTTCGGTAAAGTAGCGCCAATTGCTTGATTGTATATCCATTCTATAACATTGGGCTGACCTAAATAATAGAATAGAAAGATGGGATCTAATACAGAGTCCCCCAAGCTAATGCGAATACATCCAGTGCCGCATAGCCAGCCAGATTCTCTTTCAGTGATTAATGCTCGGCGACCTATATCGCCCCTTCTACCATATACAATATCACCCTTTTCAAGCCTGTGTTGCCGAAGCCGGTCTGCATCGTCTTCCCCGATAAAAGCAATATCGTCTATAGAAATCCTACAATCTATTAAGTTTTTAGGCATCACAACAGGAATGCCGCGCTCTCTGTAATCAGACTCATGAAGCTGAGACCCAAAAGGACCTGTTCGAACGATGCCACCAACCTCATCACATATATCGCCTAAAGTGCGTGTTGCGTAATCCATCAGACGGCTCCTTCAAGCAGCTTCATCACGTTCTCGCTAATCTTCTCCTCAAGCCTCCGAGCCTCTTTATTCAGTCGCTCTAGCTCCTCATTCAGCTCGGCTAGCCTATTGGGGAAGTTAAACTCATCTGCCTCTCTCTCGGTCACACCCACATAGCGCCCAGGATTAAGGCTCCAACCTTGTGCCTTAATCTCCTCTAGCGTTGCCAACCTGCACAGGCCAAGAACATCAGCATACTTGCCATTATGGAACTTCTCCTTCATTAGCTCTCCATTGCCCTTGGAGGTCTCGACCATATGATTACGGTACAGCCTGACAATGTTAGCTATGAACTCAATCTGCTCAGGCACAAACTCCCGGTGCGCTCTATCGACCTGAGTGAATATCTGCCTGGCGTCTATGAATAGCACCTTATCCTTCCTCTCAGATGGCTTGCCATTATCAAGGAACCACAACGTACAGGGCAGAGTCACAGTATAGAAGAAGTTGGACCCGATGGCTATCACCACATCCACGGCCCCGGACTCTATGAGCTTCCTCCTGACCTCCAGCTCAGACCCCCTGGCATCTGCAGCCGAGTTGGCCATGACAAACCCGGCGCGCCCTTTATCGTTCAAGGCGCTGTAGAATATCTGAATCCAGAGGTAATTGGCATTATCCACCTTGGGAACTCCGAAGGGGAATCTCCTATCATCCTTGATCCTGTCCTTGTCCACCTTATCCACATTGAAAGGCGGATTGGCCATCACAAAGTCGAACTTGCCCAGGCTGCCATGCAGGTCTTCATAGTAAGAGTTGCCCTCCCTGATATCCCCACCAAGACCGTGCACTGCCAGGTTCATCTTGCACAGCCTCACCGTCTCTGCAATCTTCTCCTGGCCGTTGATTGAGATCTCCCTGGTCGGAATATTTTGATGGCTCTCAATGAATCGAGCGCTCTGAACGAACATGCCTCCAGACCCGCACGCCGGATCGAAGATCAGGCCGTGATACGGCTCTATGACCTCCACTATGAGCCTGACAAGCGATATGGGCGTGAAGAACTCCCCGCCCTTCTGGCCCTCGCTCCTGGCGAACTTGCCCAGGAAGTACTCGTATATCCTGCCAAAGGCATCTCCCTGGAATATATCCGCCCCATCCAGGGTTGTCTGCTGTGGGTTGAAGATCTTGAGCAGATTTCTCAGTGTCTGGTTATCTATGCGGCTATAGACATTCTTTGGCAGCACTCCCTTGAGGTCTTCATTACTGGCCTCTATGAGCCTCATGGCCTCATCTATTGCCCGGCCTATATCCTGGCCCTCTGGGATGCTTATGAGGTGAGAAAACCTGGACAGCGGAGGCAGGTACAGCACTCCAGGCATCGCCTGGTAGTCGATCTCCTTTACAAGCCGCCTCTCGCTGCCCTTGCCCTTTGCATTCAGATCGCGCTCAGCAAGGCTGAACCTGTAGTCTGCATATTTGAGGAATATCAGCCCCAGTACCGGCAGGGAGTACTCTGAGGCCTTCAGCTTGGAGTTTGCGCGCAGCTCATCTGCAGCCTCCCACAGGCGCTTCTCGATTTCATTATGGTTGCCGGGCATTCGCTGACCTATTTGATTCTCTCCAGGTTTAAGTACATCGTTCTTCCAGACAGCGTCTTGTGGAAGAAACCATCTCTCAATAGAGTGAATAGATATTGCTAAATAAAACCACTCTGGAAAAATCTATTAACGATACAGCCAATTATAGTAGTATGAATTTGGGCCCAGATATCTTCTCAGCCTTCTTCCAGTTCTTCGAGATTCCGCTCACCATAATAGCCCTGCTTTTGATACTGATCGTTCCCGTGATAGTCATCTACCTCTTCTTGCGGCTATCAGAGACGGCCTTCGAGCAGATAGGCTTCGATCACTGGCATGCGGTCATAGCAATCTTTGGCTCAATCATTGGAAGCCTGGTAGATATACCTCTGAGCCTCGGCCCGATCACATCTTATCCAGGCTGGTTCCTGACTTTGACCAGCGGACTTGGCTCCTACCCCACCAGCTTCAACCCCTTCTACCTGGCCATCAATTTAGGAGGAGCCATAGTCCCAATGATCCTCTCAATCGAACTCCTGGTCCGCGGCCGCGTCTCGGCTCTGCGGGCAGGCATAGGCATGCTGATAGTGGCCGTGATCACCTACCTCTTTGCAATGCCAGTGGCAAACGAGGGCATCACGCTGCCCTTCTGGCTGCCGCCGGTCCTTGCAGCCATAGTGGCGCTGCTCCTCAACCGCGGCTATGACAAGGCTCCGGCACTGGCCTACATCAGCGGCTCCATGGGCACCCTCATCGGCGCTGATATATTCAACCTTCTCACACCAGGAGTCCTGCCTGCGCTCTCGCCGCCGGGCTCGTCATCCAGGGCCCTGGTGCTCTCCATTGGCGGAGCAGGAGTCTTTGACGGCATCTTCCTGACAGGAATCCTGGCTGTGCTCTTTGCTGCAGGCATCGTCTGCCTCTTCCACGGCTCATGCGAGGGCGTGGTCATGCACAGGCATAATAAGACTAGAAAGATAGGGCCGTAACTGCAGTGTAGCTCTCTTCCTCGCCCATTTTCTTTTCTGGCGGGTTTCTCAGAAATCCTCTCTTTTCTTATGAGCCATCCTAAAAGCTGCGAGATATAGTGAAATTTAGGACAGAATCAGGGCTAATCCCCGCCAATTCATTGGTGGGATACAGCCCGTACCTATGATCCTGCAAGTTATTTATTCTCATAGCGCATCTTCAATTATGAACTTTGGTATAGGTTTCCAGGAGGAAGTTCCTGGAGTAAAAACCGAAACGCAAGTTCTCCCGTATAGGTACTGCTGATCTGGAAACCGTGCTTCCAAGAACCTTGTACCTATGGAGG
>Ga0074195_1001929_pt1 | contig 25843 bp, 25 predicted proteins | sample EPASupsiteHSE623_FD_64525 | JGI IMG/M metagenome (GOLD analysis project Ga0074195, IMG submission 64525) | Bioremediated contaminated groundwater from EPA Superfund site, New Mexico - Sample HSE6-23 | ecosystem: Environmental > Aquatic > Deep subsurface > Groundwater > Contaminated ... | reverse complement strand
TTCTGCAATCTTGTCATCCAGTTCTTTTACAGGAAATGAAACCGGTCGTTCAATGCCGTTCAGATCATCATTAATACCCGTTCCTCTCATCACAAAAAGCGGAGCGGTAACCCGGCTGAGTTTTAATTCGGACGACAGGTCCTGCTGAAAAATATCCTTCACCAGTTTAATGGCCCGTTCTGTCTCCCGCAGGTCGAGGTAAGACTTATAATTCTTAGGAAAATAGAGTTTCATTTGTGTATTATTTGGTTTTTAGTTGCTACATGGAAAGCCTTTACGATCTATTATCCTTCCATGCCTGGTTTATGCAAAGTTTTACTAATTTGCCGCCAAAAGTAGAAATAATCTTTCAAGCTGCTACATTTTATTTCGGGAATCTTATAAAATGATAATAAAATTATCCGATTCGTTTGCTTTAGTAAGCAAATATTTGCCGGGCGATTTTGACAGGATGTAATTCCTTATTTTTACAGGGTCATGAATTCAAGTACGCGAACCAATATTATCAGCCTCTACCTGATCAAATTTTCAAAATGGTTTAATCTGGTCATGCCTGTAGTGGTGCTCTTTTACCAGGATAATGGCCTGAGCATGCAGGATATTTTCTGGTTGAAATCAATTTATTCCATCGCGATCGTGATCATGGAGGTGCCCTCAGGATATATGGCTGATGCCTGGGGAAGGAAGAAAACGCTGTTGTTCGGGGCAGTACTTGGAGCCATGGGTTTTGCCTTTTACAGTCTCTCTTATGGCTTCTGGACGTTTGCCGTGGCAGAATTCGTTCTGGGCATCGGACAAAGCTTTGTGTCGGGAGCAGACTCGGCCATGTTGTACGATACGTTAAAGGTTTCAGGAAAAGAGAAGCAATACATTAAGGAAGAAGGACGAATTACCTCAGCCGGTAATTTTTCGGAAGCCTTTGCAGGGATTTGCGGGGGATTGCTGGCCGCAGTGAGCCTGCGTTTGCCTTTTTATTTTCAGTTCGGAGTTTCTGCAATAGCGATTCCTGCCGCTTTGTTTCTGCAGGAACCCAAATCCCATGCCCGTGAAACCGCCCATGGTTTCAAATCCATTTTAAGGACGATCCATGAAACGTTCTTGCATTCGGAAATGCGCTCGGCATTATTGATTTCGTCGTTGACCGGCACTGCGTCACTCACTTTTGCATGGTTTGTTCAACCTTACTTCCAGGAGGCAAAACTTCCGGTTACCATGTACGGGATCATGTGGACACTGCTGAACCTCTCGGTCGGTTTTTCTTCAATCTTTTCATATAAGGCAGAAAATTTTCTGGGACAGCGAAACTCGCTGCTTGTCATTATCATTGGATTAAGCATCGGCTATTTTTTTGCCGCCTGGGAAATCAGTCTGGCCGGAACAGGCATCCTGTTTGCTTTTTACCTCCTCCGGGGAATGGCGCATCCTATTCTGAAAGATTACCTAAACCAGTACACGCAATCTGAAGTGCGGGCCACGATACTCTCGTTGCGCGATTTTTTGATCCGGATCAATTTTGCAATTATTGGACCGGTGCTTGGTTATGTTACAGATCATTACAGCTTACAGAGAGCCCTTGGAATTACCGGTACCAGTTATCTTGTTCTGGCGTTAGCTGCTTCGGTACCCTTGATGAAAAAAGAAAAGAAAACAGGAAGGCAACAGACGTCAGATCGTTAGCCGAAGGCCGTCATAAGCAAGAAGAACATTGACCGGCAAATCCCGCTGCACATCGTCATGCAACCCCATCATGTGAGAGATGTGCGTCAGGAAAGCCTTTTTAGGTTTCACTTCATTGATAAGCTGAAGTGCCTCTTCCAGGTTAAAATGTGAAACGTGCTTTTCAATCCGCAATGCGTTGACGATCAGTACGTCCAAATCAGCCAGCTTTTCCTTTTCATGATCCTCAATGGTTTTTATATCGGTCAGGTAAGCCATTTTGCCGATGCGAAAACCGTAAACCGGCAGTTTATGATGGTAACCCCTGACCGGGATCACAGGAACCGAATCAATAAAAAAGGTTGAATTATCGATCAGGTGGAGATTCATCTGAGGAATCCCCGGATACTGGGATTTTGAAAACACATAATTAAAGATACGCCTGATCGATTCCTGTACCCTGGCTTCAGCATAGATATCCATTGGATGATGCTGTACCCAGTTAAAAGCGCGAATATCATCAAGTCCGAAAATATGGTCGGTATGCTCATGGGTGAGTAAAATAGCATCCAGCCTTCGCAGTCCGACCCGAAGCATCTGCTGCCTGAAATCGGGCCCGGCATCCACAGCCAGCTTGATTCCGTTCACCTCGATTAAAACGGATGCACGCAGGCGTTTGTCTTTTTCGTTGAATGAAAGGCAGACCGGACATTCGCAGGCAACTACCGGGACCCCTTGTGAGGTGCCGGTCCCCAGAAATTCTAATTTTATGTTATTCGTTTCCTCCATTCAGTCCCGCAAAACTACGAAAAAAAGATTTTTGCGTCCTGACAGGGTAAATTAATTATTTTTGAAGAAATTTAAATTCATGGCGAATCTTTATCTGATACCGGTAACCTTGGGCGAGAGCGAGCTTGGTCATGTCATTCCTGCCAGTCATAAGGAAATCATTCAATCCATCTCCTATTTTATCGTGGAAAATATCCGGACTGCACGCCGGTTCCTCAAAAAGGCAGATAAAGATATTGATATCGATCAGCTTCACTTTTATGAATTGAATGAACATACCGACGTTACGCAAATACACACGTTCCTGGAACCCATCGAAAAGGGTTATTCGGTCGGAGTGATGTCAGAGGCTGGCTGTCCCGGCGTGGCCGATCCCGGGGCGGATGTGGTGCGAATAGCACATGAAAAGGACATTCACGTGATTCCCTTGGTAGGCCCCTCCTCGATCCTTCTGGCCATGATGGCCTCAGGAATGAATGGGCAAAACTTTGCGTTCAACGGCTATTTGCCAATTAAAAAGGATGAAAAAGCCCGACACATTCAGTTCCTGGAAAAGCGGATCTACTCCGAGAACCAGAGCCAGTTATTTATTGAGGCGCCCTATCGCAATTCACAGTTGCTCGATGATTTGCTGGCCAACTGTCAGCCGCGGACCAGACTTTGCATTGCCTGCGATATCACCCTTGAAACGGAATTTATAAAAACACTGCCGGTAAGTGAGTGGAGAAAAAACAAACCGGATATTCGGAAAAGACCGGCGATATTTGTATTGGGAAGGGGATGACCGGAATCCGGAGAAAGGAGTCTGTAAGATGGTTTTCAAGGCTTTATGCTCCATGCGATTTACCTTGCCGCCCTGTCAGTACAACCTCAAAACTTTGCACTCAGCAGCTTAAACTCGTGCTCGAAATTGGGGGTAAAAATGCCTTGTCCAAGATTTTTTCTGATCTGGTTCAATGTCCAGAATCTCCCCTCCTCCACTTCCTCTGAATGCAGGTGAATGCTTTGAAAATCATTAGTAATGAATAGATAGACCAGTTCTTTTTCAATCTCGCTTTCCCAGATGTATTCCTTTACAATCCGGGCAGAAAAATCCTTCAATCCAATCTCTTCCCAGGCTTCACGTGCCAGGGCTGTTTTTACATCTTCCCCAAAAGCAATATGCCCACCGACAGCCGTGTCCCATTTACCAGGCTGAATAAGTTTACTGGCAGGACGCTTTTGCAGGTAAATACCGTTGTTTTTATTCAACACGTGGAGATGAACAACCGGATGAAGCAGTTTCTGTCCTTTATGGCAAATTGAACGTGGTGCTTTACCAATCACCTTCCCCGATTCATCCACAACAGGTAATTGTTCTTCCGGGAGAAGTTTTTTTGCAGCCTTTCGCTGACGGTACATCTCATAAATAAATACAAGACCAAACAGGATATAGAAAAGACCTCCGCTGATAAAAGCCCATGCGCCATCCGGTAAATAAAACGCGGCGTAGAAAACAAGAAGCGTGTGTCCCAGAAAAATAAAAAACATGATCCGGAGAGTATCTCGCATCTTATTGGTTTGTTCTTCCGACAATTCAATGTCTTTCATATAACGCTTACTCATAAGCGCCACGACGTTCACCTTCGAAAATACAGACAAGGCCAGGACCGCACAAAGGATTAATTCTACCAAACCGGGCTTCAGCTTAAAAAAGATATCGTTGTTCAGCAGCAATGAAACTCCACCCAAAGCAAGCAGCAACAGGGTGTCGAAAAGCACAAAGCGGTCAAATCGTTTTTCTCTGATCAGGATCCAGAGCAATTCAGCAGTTCCGATCACCAGGGCAGCTATTAATCCGGCCTTTGTGCCCCAGATCTCATCAATGGCAATGAAGACAAATAAGGGAATAAATCCCGGAAGCATTTTCTTTAGAAGTCCGATGCGCTGCATAGTCAAAAGCAATAGGATCAGGAGCAAAGAGTACGGCGAAAGTCTGGTACCCAGTGCCCTGGACCATTAGATCTTCGTTTTTCTCAATATCATCCTATACTCAGGAAGAAGTTGCCTGAACTGCTCCAGCACTTCATTGAACGGTGCATAGATCTCACCCCCTGAGGCATTCCTGTGACCGCCACCGTTAAAGTTCTTTAACGCGAACTCATTCACCGGAAATTCACCTTTTGAACGAAAAGAAACTTTCACATGATCTTCTTTTTCCGTAAACAGAGCGCTGAAATGAATTCCCCTTATCGACAGCGGGTAATTCACAAAGCCCTCATTGTCGCCCGCCATGAAGTTATACTTTTGCTGAACTTCTTTTGAAAGGTACATCATGGCGGTGTGGTATTCCGGATAGACTTCCATGCACTCGCTGAGGCAGTATCCCAGCAATCGCATCCGGTCGGCCGAATAATTGTCAAATACCTTGCCATGAATCGCTTCCGGATCAATTCCGTATGTCAGCAACTCACTCACGGTCTGAAAAGTCTGCGGATCGGAAATGTTGTAATCAAAAGAACCGGTATCGGTCATAATACCGCAATAGATGGCTTCGGCAATGCTTTTGTCAATATACTTCTGATAGTCCATGGCTTTCACTACATGAAAAATAAGCTCAGCAGTCGAAGAATATTCAGGATGCGAAATCATCAGCTCTGTAAATTGCTGTGGATAAGGGTGATGATCAATCACGATGCCGGGGCCTGAAAAACGGTCAACCATTTCTTTCATTTCACCAGCCCTGGACGATTGATTAAAATCCATGCAGATGAGCATTCCGGCTTCGGCCATGGCCTGCTCTACCTTTTTCTTTGATGAGGTATAAACCAGAATTTGTTCGCTGCCGGATATCCATTTATAGAAATTTGGATAATGATTAGGTGACAGTACCACCACCTTCTTTCCGGAATTCTTCAAAATCCCGGCCAAACCCAATACAGAACCTATAGCATCGCCGTCGGCATTGATATGAGGGATGATCGCAATCGTCGATTCAACCTGCACCAATCTCTCTCTGAAAGCGTTAATTATCTCTAAATCAAATGGTTTCAAAATAATCTATTTTAGTATAAGCTACAAATATAAAAATAATGGCTCCCCAAACCTGAATTGATGATTTATTTTTTAATTTCGCAGCCACTCATTAATCACTTAAAATTAAGAATTATGACTGGTAAACAAACATTTACCATTATCAAACCGGATGCTGTAAAAAGGAATCTTACTGGTGCTATTTTGCAGAAGATCAATGGAGCAGGATTTGTCATTAAAGCGCTTCAAATGGTCCGGCTAACGAAGGAGCAAGCTTGTGCTTTTTATGAAGTACACAAGGAAAGACCATTTTATGGTGAATTGACGGAATTCATGAGCTCAGGTCCTGTCGTTGCTGCAATTTTGGTCAAAGACGACGCGGTTGAGGATTTCAGAAAATTAATCGGTGCAACAGACCCGAACGAAGCGGCAGAAGGTACAATCCGCAAATTATTTGCTGAATCGAAAAGCAAAAATGCAGTTCATGGCTCAGACAGCGACGAAAATGCCATCATTGAATCGGATTTTTTCTTTTCAAAAGTAGCCAGAGTTTGAGAAAGGGCGTGGAGTATAGGGCATAGTGAAAAATGCATTGGCAGGGATCTTCAATAAGGAGGTTCCTGTTTTTTTTACCTTTCTTCTCTCCTATCTTACTACTCACTACTCACTACTCACTACTCATAGCTAACAGCTTCTTATCTAAAAACGATTTGCCTGATAATCTCCTTCCCCCCCTTTTCATTAAGGCGTTTTCGGATTTCTTCCTTCATCATCAGCAACTCGTTACGCACAACCGGCGAGCTGAGTTTTACAAACAATGTTCCGTTACTGATCCGGAGTTCCTGTGTATAACCGGCAACTGTCTTCCCAAGCAGTCCTTCCCAGGATGAGATGATGTCAACTTCTGTAAGTTTGTTCTCCAGGTGATTATCTTCGACATAGCCACGGATCAGATCGCCTAATTTCTCTGTATTACTTTTTCTCATTGCCTGTTTCTTTTATGGTTCCGTGATCGACCAGGAAAATTTTTGACCCGGCCGATATTTCGTGAATGATCTGATCCAGATGTTCACGGTTCGTATCGGTAATAAATATCTGACCAAAATGGTCATCAGCAACCAACCTGACAATCTGTTCTACCCGGTGTTTATCCAGCTTGTCAAATATATCGTCAAGCAGCAAGACAGGAGTCAAACCGGACATTTTCTTTATAAAATCGAACTGCGCCAGCTTCAGGGCAACCAGGTAAGTCTTCTTCTGACCTTCCGATCCCAATTTCTTTATTGGATATTCGCCCAGGTTAAAAATGATATCGTCTTTGTGAATGCCTGCTGAGGTAAACTGCAACAGACAGTCCTTCTGCTGATTCTCATTCATCAGCAACTGAAAATCATTCTCATCCAGTTGTGACTGGTAGATAAGGCCGATCTTTTCATTTCCTGCAGAGATCAATTCATAATAGTATTGAAATACCGGCTGAAGCCGCTGAATGTATTCCACCCTTTTCTGATGGATCAGCAATCCGAATCGCACCAGCTGATCGTCCCATATTTCAAGCAGGTCTTTCCGGAAGAATTGCTCGCCTGCAAATTGCTTTAACAGCTTGTTCCGTTGCATCAACGCCCGATTGTAGCGGATCAGATGATCCAGGTAAACATGATCGTACTGGGAGATCAACGTGTCAAGGAATCTGCGTCTTTCCTCACTTCCGCCCATGATCAGTTCAATATCCGAAGGCGTTACAATCACCAGTGGAAGCAGTCCGATATGCTCTGACAGCCGTTTGTACTCTTTTTTGTTTCGCTTGAAATGTTTTTTTTGTCCTCCTTTTAAACCGCAGTAAATGTTTTCTTCCTGATCGTCCCGCTGGTATCTGCCCTGGATGACAAAAAAATCCTCCCGATGGCGGATATTCATTTGATCGATCGGATTAAGAAAACTTTTACAAAACGACAGGTAGTAAATCGCATCCATCAGGTTGGTTTTGCCGGCCCCATTGTTCCCGATAAAACAGTTCAGATCGGGAGAAAATTGAATATCAACTTCTTCCAGATTCTTAAAATTAACAAGGGACAAACTTTCAAGATACATGAATTGATTCTTTACGAAGACAAAGCTAATAAAAAAGTCATTAGTCGTGAGTAACGAGTAGCGAGTACGTTGGTCACGACTCGCTACTCGCTACTCATATGTTGAGTAATATTTAATTTTATGAAGCATTTGTAGTTTTCATTTGGTAAAAAACTCTATTTTTGCGTCACAAATTTTTGAATAACATCATTTAAAATGGCAAAAGATAAAGACCCAAAAAAAGAAGACAGTTTGTCTGAAGTTGAAAGTGCATTGACACGAACAGAGCATTTCGTCGAAAAAAATCAAAAGATCCTGACCATCGTTATCGGAGCTCTTGTGGTTGTTGTCGGAGGATACCTTGCTTTTAAAGCATTGTATGTTCAGCCAAGAGAAAAGGATGCTTCGGAACAAATGTTTATGGCGGAACAATACTTTGAGAAAGATTCGTTCAACCTGGCAATTAACGGGGATGGCAATTATCTTGGGTTTTTGGACATTGTCGATGACTATGGCAGCACGAAAGCAGCCAACCTGGCAAACTATTACATTGGAATTTCATACCTGCATATGGGTCAGTATAAGGAAGCGATTGATTATCTGGATGATTTTGAAACTGAAGACCTTCTTTTAGCACCGGTTGCTGCCGGAGCAAAAGGCGACGCTTACGTTGAACTGAAGGAAACAGATAAAGCTTTAAGTGCATACAAAAAAGCATACGGTTATACAAACGAATTCACGACTCCAATATACCTGATGAAAGCGGGGAAATTACTGGAGATGAACGGCAAATATGAAGATGCATTGAAAGCTTACCGGCAAATTAAAGAAAAATATCCTGAATCGGGTGAAGGTCGCACAATCGATAAATATATCGCCCGTGTGGAAACCCTTCAGCAAAAATAAAATCAAATCAAATCATATCGAAAATCCCCTCAAGTCAGGGGATTTTTTATTTTTAAAGAAATTTTGACAAATGGCAACACAAAATTTATCAGCATACGACATGAATTCTGTCCCATTGGCCCGTGGAATGCGCTTCGGAATTGTCGTGGCCGAATGGAACGCAGCAGTGACCAACGCGCTGGTTCAGGGAGCCGTGGACACGCTGGTCAGGCATGGCGCTTTGGAAGCGGACATCATCGTGAAACACGTCCCCGGAACTTTTGAACTGCCTGCAGGCGGACAGTTTATGGCCGAGTACACCGATGTGGACGCGGTCATCCTGATCGGCTGCGTCATTCAGGGAGAAACCCGTCATTTCGATTTCATATGCCAGGGGGTGACCCAGGGAACGATCGATTTGAATCTCAAGTACAACAAGCCCTTCATATTTGGGGTACTGACAACCGATAACGAGCAACAGGCGCTGGACAGGGCCGGAGGCCGTCTTGGAAATAAAGGTGACGAAGCCGCAGCCACTGCCATCAAAATGGTGGATTTGCAAAAAAAGATGAAATCATCTGGCGACTAACGGTTGGCGGCCAGCCGCCAACAACTAAAAGCTAAAAGCTAACAGCTAAGAGATGAAAGCAATGATTTTTGCAGCGGGACTTGGCACGCGATTAAAACCGTTAACCGACAATAAACCCAAGGCACTGGTCGAGCTGGGAGGAAAGACCCTCCTCGAAAGGAGTATTGGCTATCTGAAGAATTACGGCATCAGTGACATTACCGTAAATGTCCACCATTACGCGCAGCAAATCAGAGACTTTCTGGAGCAACATCATGATTTTGGCCTTTCAATCCATCTTTCGGACGAAAGCGACTTGTTACTTGACACGGGTGGCGGAATTCTCAGGGCAAGACCGTTCCTTCAGGGTGATGAGCCCATCCTGCTAATCAATGCAGACATCCTGACCAATCTGGATCTCAATCGTTTGATCGACTTCCACAGAGAATCGGGCGCCCTGGCAAGCCTGGTTGTGCGGCGGCGGGAAACATCACGCTACCTGCTGTTTGACCACGAAAACCAGCTGTCGGGCTGGAAAAATGCTGCGACCGGAGATCTGAAGGTAAGCCGCCCCGAGTTGATTGCTTCCGCCATTCCATTGGCATTCAGCGGCATTCACCTGATCCGGCCCGAATTGCTTTCACGGATTGAGGAATCCGGGAAATTTTCAATTATAGACCTGTACCTGCGCCTCTCGGCCACTGAAAAAATACTGGCTTTTCCCGATCAGGAGTCGCTCTGGATGGACCTTGGAAAGTACGGGGAAATGCATGAAGCAGAAGAGCTGATCAAGCGGATCGAAGCAAAAGGACCATAAGAAAAGCCGTTCCTGAATCAGAAACGGCTTCAATGATTTATTGTTGGTTTTGGCCCGGATCGCCACCCCCGTTCTGTCTGCCCTGCCAGTTCTTCATTCTTTCCTCGCGCTCTTTTATAAATTTCTCAAATTTTACTTTTTGCTCCGGCGTGAGTAAAGCCTTTATTTCGTTATCCTGTTTCGTCATGGAAGCTTTCATCTGCTCATGCATTTTCTCCCGATCAACCTTTTCCCCGGCCGACCTTGCTTTTTCAAACGCCTTCTTTTGTTCTTCAGCATTTTTCGTATAAACCGCCTTTACCTTGGTAATCTGATCAGCACTCAAAGTCAAGGCTTCATTCAAACGCTGGGTTTGACGTTCAACCCGTTCGGCCGGATCCATTCTGCCCGGACCACCACCTTCTCCACCTTTTGATGGGCGCTGTCCCGTATTTCGCTGTGCCTGTGCAAATGAAAAAACACTCAGAAATAAAACGGTAATCAATAAAATTTTTTTCATGGTCATTTTTTTTGAAGATTAATAATCAATATGAACACACTATCAGTTCCAATTTGCTTGTTTTGACTATCTTTTCTTCCTTTGGTTTAATCCATTCAAAAACTTTATGATCCCTACAAAATTTTAGCGCCCTTTACGAAATACTAAACCGCAAAGGACGCTAAACCAGACGCAAAAGTCACAAAAAGAAATACTACTGTTTCTCCGGTTTTAAGGTGATGCTGTAATAATTATTAAATTCAAAATAATCCTTGGCAGCTGCTTTAATCTTTTCGGTTGAAAGCTGATCAACCAGTCCGTCAAACTTTCCAAAATTACTGAAATCCCCGTTCTTATAGAGATATCCATTGCTAAGGGCGCTGAGCCAGAAGCCGTTTTCCCGTAAGTTGTTTTCCCGCTCGCGATGCAGTTTTTCCTTGGCCTTCTGAAGGTCGTCAGCCGTAGGTCCTTCCGTTTCAATCTTTTCAATCTCATCGAAAACGGCCTTCTGTAATTCCGCTACTCTTCCCGGGTCCGTTCCATAATAAATGGCGATCCTGTATTCCGGCTCAGGTAATTTATCAACCGACGGATTGGCCCCGATATAATAGACGCTGCTCTTATCTTCACGAATGACCTCCAGCAATCTTGTCGTCAGGATCTTTCCAAGCGCGTCGATGGTGATCAGATTTTCCGGAGTATACTCAATATCGCCATGGAAAACAGTGTAATGAATGCTTTTGGGTTCCTGACCCCTGTAAACGGTCTTTTCAACAACGCCTTCCGGTGCCTCGATATTCAGGTCCTTCCACATTTCAGATTTCTGCGATGAAGGAATACCACCGATATATTTTTCGACCAGGGGTTTAAAAGTTTCTTTATCAATATTTCCTACGAAGAAAAATTTGTAATCGGCGGCGTTAGAGAACCGCTCATGTGCTATTTTGGTAATGTCGGCCAGGTTGGCTTCCTTTAACATTTCCACCGTCATGGGCCGTCTTCTTGGATGGTAATTGACTCCCAGAGCCTGCAATGAATCACGGAAAGCAGCCTCTGGCGAAGCTTTCTTGTTTTCAAGCATGCCGGTCATCCGCTGCATGTATGAAGAGAAAGCTTTTTCATCGACCCTCAGATCGGTAAAATACAGGTACAGCATCTGCATCATCGTTTCCTGATCCTTGACCGATGAGTTACCCCTGAAACCTTCGGTGAGATCACCAATATACGGGGATAAGGAAAAAACCTTATCGGACAGTAACTTTTCAAGGGCGATCTGATCGAAATCGCCAATACCACTCATGGAAACGATCGTCGACGCCATGTCGGCCGAAACGTCCTGAGCCTGGCCATATAATGAATTTCCGCCAAGGCTGTACGAGCTGAACACGATTTCATCATCTTTAAAATCGGTCGTTTTTACAACAACCTTTGCTCCGTTCGAAAGGGTCCATTCCACTGCACCGACTTCCGGGAGCTGTTTCTCACTCACCACTTTGCCTGGCTGAATCTCACCTTCAATCAGGGGTTTGTCGATCACCACGTCGTTGTATGCGTCAATTTTGCTTTTTTCGACCTGATCAAGGATCGACAGCACTTCAGCCTCTGAAGGAACATTTCCACCCTCCATTTCAGGAGCAGTAACTACAATCACCCGGTTCTCCGGAATGATCCATTTTTTAGCCAGGGCATTTACTTCGTCCAGTGTAATGTCAGGCATAAAAGCCTTATAGTATTCAAATTCTTTCTCAATCCCAGGGAAAGGTTCTTCTGTCAGCAGAAAATTTCTTTTATATTCTTCTGCATAGCTGTTCGATTCCTGCTTTTCCCTCTCATTATAGCTTTTTTCGATAGATGAAAGCATCGATTTCTTCATCCTTTCAAATTCAGTTGCTGTAAAACCATGCAGTTTTACGCGTTCATTTTCTTCCAGTATTGTCTTGATTCCCTTATTGAGCTCACCGTTTTTACAAACCACCATCGAGTAATAAACACTGGCCGGGCCAAAAAGCTCTTCATATGCCGATGATCCATAAATAAAGGGAGGATTCGCTGACTGGGTCAATTCTTGTAATCGATTATTGATCATTCCGTTGAACAACCCGTGTGTGATGCCTTCCCGGTAATCACCAACCGTTTTATTGATTTTCAGCGGATGCTTGTAAAAAATTTGTGCTACCGGATACTGTGCTTCCTTATCGGTTACAATGGAAACCAAAGTTTCTTTGTGTCCAGGAATATCAAAGTATTCCTTTTTACGATTCTTTTCAGGTGCAGGTATCTGGGAAAATTTTTCCTTAATCCGTTTAACCATGTCTTCCTGATCAAAATCGCCTACCGCAATAATTGCCTGAAGATCAGGACGATACCAGTCATTACGGTAGCGTCTGAGGACTTCAGGAGAAGCTCCTTTAATAATATCCATCTTTCCTATTGGAAGACGTTTGGCATACCGGCTGTCATTCAGGAAAACCGGCAACCATTTCTGCATCATTCGTTCATTGGCATCACGTCCGCCACGCCATTCTTCAAAAATAACACCCCGTTCCTTTTCAATTTCCTCATCCGAATCGGTTACCTGGCACGCCCAGTCGTACATCACCTGTAATCCTTTTGTCACAAACTCTTCCTGCTCGAGCGGCACTTTGATCATATAAACGGTCTCATCAAAACTGGTATATGCATTGACCTCGGGACCGAATTCCATGCCAATCGATTCCAGGTAATTGATCAGTTCATGTTTTGGGAAATTTTTGGTCCCATTGAATGACATATGTTCGCAGAAATGAGCCAGTCCAAGTTGATCCTGATCTTCGTCGATAGAGCCGGCACGAACTGCCAGATATAAGTCTGCCCTGTTCTTGGGGGTACTGTTCGAGCGAACATAATAGGTCATCCCATTTTCAAGAACACCTTTACTTACTTTAGGATCTTCCGGAAGCGGTTCTTTCGGATTAAGCCCGGTCTGGGCCATACTGAATGTTGCAAAAAGCAAAAACAACAAACTAAAATAATGTCTCATGCGCTTATTTATTGATTAATAGATGAGTATCCATTTTGTCCCGAACATTACAAATGACGATGCAAACAATAACTAAAAGCATTATCTTCATTACTCGGGGCCGGCCTGTATTTTAACTTCAATTCGTCAGGACCGTTTTTTACCAGATATGAAAATGAGGTGAAATCAAGAAGATCCAGATCATTGTAATCATTTCCAATACCTACTGTGGCTTCCCTTTTTACATTCAAATGATCGCATAAAAACCGGATTGCATTGCCTTTCGACACGTCCTGGTGAAAGATTTCCATCCAGATATATCCGGTTTCGAACGGTGAACTGGCCCTCAGGATCTTTAAGTCGTCAAAGTGCTGCACCAATTCATCTTTCAGCTCAAAAAACTGCCCGGCATATTTGAAGATAACCAGAAACTGACATGCTCCCGTTGAAACCCTTCCCGACTCGGGCAACCTTTCCGTCATGTCTGAATGGGAATCAAAATACCGGTCAAACTCCTCACAACTATTTTTCCCCCGGTAATACCAGCAATGGGAATTGAACGGAACTTCCTGAAACAGGAAAAAGCCAAATCCTTTGTTTATCAACCACTCACTAAGCTTGTTTACAATTTCCGATGAAATATTCCTGGAATACAACAGTTGTTCATTACGAAAATCGTAAATTCCTGCTCCTGATGAAAAGGCAACGTAATCGAAGGGGACATGATCAGGAATAACTTCTTTCACTTTCCGGAAATTCCTTCCTGTCGCAACCACCCGGAAAATCTGTTTTTCACCAAGATGTTTAAGCATAGCCAGATCTGTTTCGCTAATCGATTTGTCACCTCTAAGCAAAGTTCCGTCCAGATCGGTCGCCACTAATCCAATGTTCATCCAAAAAAATTTTGATAAATGTACAAAAGTATTTTCTAATCCTGAAAATTGAATAGACAGATACACAGATAAAACAAAAGTGTTCATCGAAAAAAGTCAAACTACAATACATTCAAATGGTAGTTTTATAGTGTAATTTTTATCTTTGTACGTTTTAACATGATTATAATGGCGAGTTCCATGCGTTGGTAACTTATTAGAAAAACAGATGCTGACACGCAAATTGCAGAAGCGTTAATTGAAAAAATAAACAATGAAAATTGCATTGATTGGATACGGGAAGATGGGTAAGACCATCGAAAGAATAGCTTTGACCCGCGGGCACGAAGTCATCTTAAAAATCGATCTGGATAATCAGAATGAATTGACAACCGATAATCTCAGGAAAGCGGATGCTGCGATCGAGTTCACTATTCCGTCATCGGCCCTGGATAATTACCGGCTTTGTTTTCAGGCAGGCATTCCGGTTGTGAGCGGTACTACCGGCTGGTTAAGCAGAAAAGAGGATGTTTTAAAAGAAATGAAGCAATATAACGGAACCTTCTTTTACGCTTCCAATTTTAGTTTGGGCGTGAATCTGTTTTTTGCATTGAACAAAAAGTTGGCCGCGCTGATGGCAAACCGCCCGGAATACCAGGTATCGATAGAAGAAGTCCATCATACACAAAAGCTTGATGCTCCCAGCGGAACAGCGATCACGCTGGCAGAAGATTTGATTGACATTCATCCCGGTGTCAAATCATGGACTCTTGAAAATCACCCGCATCCGGATCAGCTAAAGATCGACGCCATCCGGGAAGGACAGGTTCCTGGTATTCACCGCATCAGGTATGAATCGAATGTGGACCACATCCTGATCGAACACAGTGCCAAAAACCGGGAAGGATTCGCAATGGGTGCTGTTCTGGCTGCTGAGTTCTGTCCGGGGAAAAAAGGGCTTCTGAATATGAATGATCTTTTAAGCTTATAATTCTCAAAAAAATTCACAGATCAGTTCTTAAATTAAAAATATACAAATGAAGAATTTATTAACGAACAAATGGTTCAAGTTTATACTCGTCGGGTTAATATACAGCCTTTGGGTAGTCTGGACCGAAAGCTACTGGTGGTTCCTGGGTCTGGCAGTACTTTTTGATATCTACATCACCAAAAAAGTACACTGGGCCTTCTGGAAAAAGAAGAACCCGCCAAACGGAAAGCAAACCAAATTTGTTGAATGGGTTGATGCGATCATCTTTGCTGTCATTGCGGCCACTCTGATCCGGATGTTCTTCATCGAAGCCTATACGATCCCTACTTCTTCAATGGAGAAATCGATGCTGGTAGGCGATTTTCTTTTTGTAAGTAAAGTATCATACGGGCCCAAACTACCCAATACGCCCCTGTCATTCCCCTTTGTCCATCATACCTTACCGCTTACGTCGAGCACAAAATCGTACGTGGAATGGATTAAAAGACCCTATAAAAGAATAGCCGGTTTCGGAGATGTTAAGAACAACGATATTGTCGTGTTTAACTTCCCGGAAGGGGATACCGTGGCAACCCTGATGCCCACGCAAAGCTACTATAACCTGGTCCGCAATTACGGAAGGGAACGCGTCTGGAGCGACACACGGACGTTTGGCGAAATCATCAGCCGCCCGGTCGATAAACGGGAAAATTACATCAAACGCTGTATCGGTATTCCGGGCGATGTCGTTGAGATAAAAGATGGCCAGGTATATGTCAACAGCAAGGAACAGCAGCATTTCCCGGGAATGCAGTTCGACTACATTGTAACCACCAATGGCACTCCCATTAACAAGCGCCTGCTTGAAAAGATCGGCATTTCAAAGGCTGACCAGCAGGTGTTTAATAATTCCCAATTCCTGTTTCCGCTTACACAGGCACAGGTAGACGAAATTTCAAAACTGAACAATGTCACTTCAGTGAAGAAAGTCAATATGGCCGCCGGAAACTGGGACAAGAACATTTTTCCTTTCAGCCAGAACTATCCATGGAATGTTGACAATTTTGGTCCGCTTCCGATTCCTAAAAAAGGGGAAACCATTCAGCTCAACATGACAAACCTGCCCATTTATGAACGTATCATTGCTCTTTATGAAGAACATAAACTGGAAGTGAAAGACAGTACGATTTTTATTGACGGCGCTGCAGCCGGCCAATATACTTTCGCGATGGATTACTACTGGATGATGGGTGACAATCGTCATAACTCGGCCGATTCGCGCTACTGGGGATTTGTTCCTGAAGATCATGTAGTTGGAAAAGCTGTTTTCATTTGGCTTTCACTCGATAAAGAAAAGAGTTTACCTGCCGGCATCCGCTGGAACAGGCTTTTCAGAACTGTACATTGAACCGCGATAAACCTTAAGGTGAAAAAGGATAATGAACAAATTGATTCATGATCCTTTTTTTCTTAATTTGCAGGAAAAAGAAAATTATGTCTGCAGGAATTATCATTTTGCTCATACTCGCCCTGCTATTGGTTATTTTTACCTTGCAGAACACCGTTTTAATCAGCCTCAAAGTTTTTTTCTGGGAACTGACCGATGTTCCGCTGGTACTGGCCTTAATCGTCTGTTTGATATCAGGTTTCCTGATCGCTTTCTTTCTGTATGCTCCAAAAATCTGGAGGCTCAAGGCAAAGATCAGGGAACAGCAGAAACTGTTAAGCAAGCCCAGAACCGGAAAAACCACCTATGAGCTTGATGCCGACAGCGATGACATCGAGATAACAGGAGATGAAGGAGACAGCTTTTTCAGCAATTAGGCGATGGTTAAAGAGGCGATCCTGTTAAGTTCAGCATATCTTCCACCGGTGCAATATGTGGCCAAATTCCTGCAATACCGGACCATCCTGATTGAGGCAGAGGAAAATTTTCTGAAACAGTCGTATCGTAACCGGGCTGTTATACTGGCGGCGAATGGCCCGGAATCATTGGTGATTCCGGTGGCGAAGGGCCGGGATGCCAAACAGAGAATGAAGGACCTGCAGATTTCATACGATACACAATGGCAGCATATTCACTGGCAGGCAATTGTGTCGGCTTATCATTCATCGCCTTTCTTTGAGACCCTGGAAGATGATTTCAGTCCATTTTTTTATAAGAAGTACAAATTCCTGTTCGATTTTAATCAGCAACTGCTCCAGACCATCCTCAATATTCTCGAAATATGGCCAGAAATGGAACTGACAACCGGATTTGAAAAAATTCCTGCCACCTGTTTGAATTTCAGGGAAGCCATCCATCCCAAACAGAAAAAGGTCTATCCTGATCCTGACTTCACGCCTGTTCCTTATTCACAGGTATTTGAAGACAAGTTCGATTTTATTCCCAATCTGAGTATCATTGACCTTCTGTTTAATTGCGGCTCTGAGAGTTACGAGATCCTGCTCAAAAGTATTTCTTCTCATTCCAGCGAAAGCCGGACGCTTGCCGATCTTTAGAAAAGGATCCGGTATCCGGGGCAAACCAACGGTTAACGATTCTGCCCGGTTGTAAAATCCATAAACTCCGAGATGATCAGGGCGTGATCAAAGGCCAGTTCCGGCAGATGATCAGCGGGAAACCATGCGGCGGCGGCAGCGTCATCCCCCCCCTGAACGGAAAAGTCGTCCTCCGCGATGCCGTAAAATACAACTGAAATAGTCCGTCCCCGGGGGTCGCGGTCAATCGCATCATAGGTTTTAAATTGGGTCAGTTCTTTCACTTGAAGCCCGGTTTCTTCTTCGACTTCCCGCCGGCATCCGCCAACAAGCAATTCGTCCATTTCAAGGAAACCGCCGGGCAGCGCCCATTTTCCGGCATACGGATCTTTCTTACGCTGAATAAGAAGCAATTCATTTGTTCCTTTTTTGAACAGGATGGCATCAACCGTCAAGGCCGGCCGGGGATATGGATAGGAATACATAATTAAATAATTAAATGGTTTTACCTAAAACAACATGGGGCATGGAGCATAGCGGAAAAGGGTAACAAGGTTGCAAGGTGCCAGGGTAACAAGGCTAACAGCTAAAAGCGAACAACTCTCCTGTCTCGCTACTTACGACTCACGACTCGCTACTCAGTACTCTCTTCATCACTCTCATCTTATGCGTGTACCGTTTGGTGTCAATATTGAAGATGCCGAACTGGTCCACATTATCGATCCGGACTTTCCCGGAGGCATGAATGATTTTATTTTTTTCCCATAAAATACCTACATGTTTAATATTACCTTCATCATCATCAAAAAAAGCAAGATCGCCAGGCAAGGTTTCTTCAACAAAGCTCAACATCGTTCCATTAAGTACCTGGTCCCGGGCATCGCGGGGAAGCTTAAACCCTGCCATTTTATAAATAATTTGTGTAAACCCGGAACAGTCGATCCCAAAAGGGGAACGTCCACCCCATAAATACGGAGCATTGAAGAACATCAGCGCGTTCTGAATAATGAACTTCCGGATATTGGCTGGTTCGCTATACCTGAATTTGCCAACCATTTTATAGACGTCACTGCCGATTGAAAACTCGTGTTTGTATGGCCGCCAGCATGGCAGGGAACTCCCGGCCACAATCATCATATTCTGCTCGGATCCGACCGGTACCAGATTCAATATATCGGTACATACAGCCATTGGCCGGATACCAATTTTCCGGTATATCTTTTCACTCAAAGGAGTGATCATTTTCTGGTCCACCCATCCGTGGTATCCGTCATATTCGAGTGTAACCCGGCACCATCCGAAAAAGAGCTCATGTACTTCAAAACGTTCACCGAATAAAATCTGGGTGATCATCTCACTCTTCTCCGAAGGTTCTTTACGAACAGGAATAATACTTAAACCTGAAATTCCAAAATTCATATCCTTAATTTTAACGGGCGTACCACTGCATACAACTCATCAATAATGAATCTTTTAATTGATAAATGTATTCCCGTGGCTCATTTCACGAAAGAAATTGTTAATTTTATTATTCAAAGATATAATTTCAGTGTAAGTTTTACGTGCTTTGCAAAAGTCTTAAAAAGGTATTTATGAAAAAATTATTAACCCATCTGAAACGATACTATCACTTTTTCTACATAGCTCTCGTTTTCACGGCTTCCATATTCATTTTATACCTGATCATTCCCGGAGAGAGCAGATTCAGATACGAGTTTCAGAAAAATGCACCCTGGCGGCACGAAACGCTCATTGCTCCATTCAATTTTGCAATCCTGAAATCCGAAGAAGTGATTAAGCATGAACGTGATTCCATCCAAAAACAGTTTATCCCCTACTACAAAAAAGATACGCTTACCGGAATTCAGCAATCACAAAACTTTGAACTCAAACTAAAGCAAATCAGTGATAAAATTTCCAAGCTGACACCCAAACTCATTGAATCCATGTCGGACTGCCTGGCTCAAATCTATGATTCAGGGATTATTGACCAGTCGCCCGACAAACACCCCTTACTGAAAAATAAAAAAGAGTTGTTTCTGATCACCGGTAATGTCGCCAGAAAAGTGCCGGTGAATGCGATACATTCGCTGAAATCGGCTTTTCAGGCCATGAACGATACACTGCGAGGGATCCTGGAAGAGCAAACACCCCTGCTGAATCAAAACATCAGCATCTCCGATTACATCCAGGCCAATCTCAATTATGACACTGAATTTAACGACCACGAACTGGCGCAGTTCATCAATTCGGTATCACTGACACAGGGAATGGTACAGGCAGGAGAACGCATTATTTTTAGCGGTGATCTGGTCACTCCAGATAAATACCAGATACTGGAATCCCTTAAAAAAAGCTATGAAACCAAACAAGGACAGAATATTGACCGTTATTTGCTCATTATTGGAAAACTGGTCCTGATCATCGCCTGTTTGCTCATGCTCATCCTTTACCTGGCCTTTTTCAGACCTGAGATATTTAATCAAAAACGTCATCTCACCTTCATTTTATTCACGCTTATCCTGATGGTGGTCATTTCCAGATTCATCGTGATGCACGATCTTTTGAATATTTATGTGATCCCAATAGCCATTTTGCCGATCTTATTCCGGATCTTTTTCGATTCCAGAACCGCGATCTACGGCTTAATGGTCACTTGTCTTCTGATCGGATACTTTGCACCAAATAATTATGAATTCATCTTTTTGCATTTGATCTCCGGCATTATTTCGGTTTTCACGCTTTATAAACTGCAACGCCGGTCACATCTGGTCTTTACCGCCTTATGGGTGCTGATCTCCTACTCTGTTCTTTACCTGGCCCTCTCAATGGTACAGGAAGGAAACATGCAGGCGATCCGCTGGCAGAATCTGCAGTGGTTTGCGGCCAATGCCATGCTGCTTCTGCTGGCTTACCCTTTGGTTTATATCTTTGAAAAGCTGTTTGGCTTCGTATCGGATGTGACGCTGATTGAGCTGGCGAATACGAACCAGCCTCTTTTGAGGAAGCTTGCTGAAGATGCTCCCGGAACTTTCCAGCACTCCCTGCAGATAGCCAATCTGGCGGAAGCGGTGGTACACCGCATTGGAGGAAATCCTTTTCTGGCCTATGCCGGTGCACTCTATCATGATATCGGAAAGATGAACCAACCGGTATATTTTATCGAAAACCAGGCAGATGGCACCAATCCACACAATGAACTCGATTATAGAGAAAGCGCAAAAGTGATCATCGATCATGTGACTTATGGGATCAAACTGGCTCGCCGTTACAAATTGCCGGAGGTATTGATCAATTTCATTACCACCCATCATGGCACAACCAAAGCTAAATATTTCTATACGCTTTATAAAAATGAACATCCTGATGAAGTAATCGATCCCAAAGAATTTTCGTATCCCGGGCCCCGGCCACACAACAAGGAAGCTTCGGTCGTTATGCTGATCGATGGCATTGAAGCGGCCACCCGGTCACTGAAGGATAAAACACCCGAATCAATAAGGAACCTGATCGACAGGATGGTCAGGGAAAAGCTGGATGACGGTCAGTTGGACGACGCCGATCTGACTATGCGCGAAATTCACGTCCTCAAAGAAACCCTGACCGAAAAGCTGATCAATATTTACCATGTAAGGCTGGAGTACCCGAAGGAAAAGTAAGCAGGCGCAACCTTTTCCTGTTCTCCGTTCCCCGCCATGCTCTATGCCATGATCTTCCCGTCCAGGATCACCGTCTCAATCAGGTTACTCCCGAAATAATAAGGCAGGGAAGCATATCCGGGCAGTTCCCTGGTGATAAATACATTTGCTGTTTTCCCCCTGCAAATACTTCCACATATCCCTTCAATCCCCATGGCATATGCCGAATTCAAGGTTGTCGCATTAATCGCTTCTTCGGGTGACATGCCGTAATGAATACATCCCAAAGATTGCACTAAATTCATATTTCCGGATGGTGAAGTGCCCGGATCGTAACCCGAACTCATCGCTACAGGAAGGCCCGTGTTGATCATCTTCCTTACCGGAGACGAAGGCATCTTCATAAAAAAAGTAACTCCCGGCAGCACCGTTGGCATTGTTTCGGTATTCTTCAAAAGCCGCATTTCCTCTTCATTCATGTACTGCACATGATCCACCGACAACGCGTTATATTTCACGGCCGTTTCTATACCTCCGGACTCTCCAAATTCGTTGGCATGAAGCTTCGGCCTTAGTTCATATTTCATTGCAGCCATCAGTATCTGTTCAGTTTCCGTCACAGAGAAAAAACCCTGGTCACAAAAAACATCAATATAATCGGCCAATCCCCCTGCAGAAATTTGCGGGATCATTTCATGCACCACAAGTTCAATAAATCGTTGTCTGTCGCCCAGGTATATGGGAGGCACGGTATGGGCTCCAAGAAATGTGGATTTAATGATCACCGGATAGTTGTTCTTCAATCTTTTAATTACACGCAGGATCTTCAGTTCCGATGCGGTCGTGAAACCATAACCGCTTTTGATTTCAATTGCACCGGTTCCCAGTGTAATCAACTCATTCAAACGGATTTCGGCCATTTCATATAATTCTTCCTCCAAACAGTTTTCGATCAGTCCTGCCAAACGCTGGATCCCATCCCGACGCCAATTAACCACATCACAAGACGGGCTGCTTATGCGGTTTGTAAACTCTTTTTCCAGTCCTCCCGGGAAAATCAGCGACGTATGTGAATCACAATAAGACGGAAAAACAAGCCGCTCAGTACAATCCAATTCCATAAGCACATCATTATCGAGTTTCTCATGGTCCAGATTCTTCATCGATCCTATTCCTTCTATCAGACCATCATGAATAACCAGATAAGCATTATTCATAACACGAAGTGATGACATGGCTGATCCGGCTTTAAACCGGACAGAATAATCTTCCACTTGCACCAATTCCTTAATATTTTCCAAAACGATCCTCATGCGTGCATTTTTTATATCACTTAATTCTACAAGTCAGATAATCATCTGCCGAAGCAAATTCATAGTATAGCAGGGAAATAGGTCAGACAATGTCATCACGTAACCAATCGATTAAGAAGAATGACGGTTCAATTTAAGGCAAAAAAATGAAGTAATAAAACAAACAGACAATAAAATCAGAAATAAAATTGAATCATTCAACCCCGGTCGTCAATATTAACAATTCTGTTTCGGACTAATTAAAATTAGCTGACGGAAAACATTATTTCATTTTTTTGAACATCTTTACGATGTTCTTTCGGAAAGAGTATTGAAAAAGCCAGGGTATTCTAATCCGATTAGAACGATTATTCAGAAACAGATACAGGAAATGCAAAAATTAAGCTTATCACCGGGATGTTCCATTATCAGGAATGTTTGGTTGGTGATACTTCTATTCGTTATGCATGGAGCAGTATTCGCTCAACAGCCAGCCATAACAGGGACTGTTACTGATGCGCAGACAGGTCTGCCTGTGCCAAATGTCAACATTTTATTTAAAAGCACCACCATTGGAACTGTGACGGATTCGACAGGAAACTATACGATAAACCGCCGGTCGAATGCGGATACACTGATTTTTTCCGCCGTTGGCTTCTACCCTGTTGAGAAAATCCTGCGTGATCCCGGTTCAGGTTCCCTTCCCGTTAAACTCAAGCCCGAAACCTTTGATATCAAAGAAATTGAAGTAGCTCCTGATGAAGGTCCTGTGAGAAGACTTCTTCAAAAAGTGACAGCAAACAGAGACAAAAATAATCCGGACAGGCACCGGAAATATTCTTACAGAAAGTACAGCCGCTGGGAATACCAGATTAATCATGTAAGTGAAAATATAATCAATTCAAGAGCTTTTCGTAACAATCAACATGTTTTTCAAACTGACTCAGACAGTTCGCGTTACCTTCCGCTTTACTTCGCTGAACAACTGGTCTTTAACGAAGTACAAAAGGATCCGCCCAGGCAGCGCTCGACCGTGATCGCTGACAAAACAAATGGTGTGGGGATCTTGGATGAGCTTCAGATCTCGGGGTACACCAGCGCACTCGATATGGAGGTGAACTACTACAACAATTTCATCAACCTGTTTACCCAAAATTTTGTCAGTCCTGTTGCCGATAATGGATGGTTTTACTATAAATATTTCCTGGCTGACAGTACAGTCGTTGACGGACATAAGCAATACCGGGTTAATTTTCAACCCCGCAGAAGCGGCGAAAATACCTTTAAAGGATACTTTATCACGGAAGACCGCTTTTACTCGATCGTTGAAATAGATGGTGATTTGTCGTCAACCAGCAAGATCAATTTTCTAAAGAGCCTCCGGCTGAAAAGCGAGTATTCATTTGTACATGATTCCCTGCCCTTTTATAAAAGGAACCAAATAGACGCCCTCTTCTATGTTAACCCTTTTCAATCGAATGGTAATCAGAAAAAAAGTCTTTCTGTCTTTTTCCGGCAAACGGCTACCATCGATCAGGTGTCGATCGGCAAGGGGCCTGTAATAGAACTTAGCACGCCCAAAGCAAAGTATGAAACCATATACTTACCCGATGCGCGTGGCAAGGATCCGAAATTCTGGGAACAAAACAGGATGGAAGAGTTGAATAAGAAACAACGGGAAATTGAACTGATCATCGATTCCATCTCCCGGATACGGGCCGTTCAGCTGACCAATAACCTGGCCAGGATGACGATGACCGGCTATTATGATATCGGTAAATTTGAGCTGGGGCCTTATTACAGTTTCTTTAATACCAACAAGGTAGAAGACCGGCATTACTTCTTCGGAGGCCGTACCAGTACTGAAATTAGTGAAAACATGATGTTATGGGGCGGTCTGGGTTATGCAACCAGAACAAAAAAAATTGACGGCATGGCCGGATTGGGTTATAAATTCCGGACTCCTTTCAGAAGTGTGCTGGAAGTCTCTTATGATGACAAGATGGTCCGGCATGGTGAAAATGAGAAAATTCTATATCTCTATGAAAATTCGACTACTGCGACTGAAAACAACCTGGTCTCACAGCTTTTAAAACACGATGAGCTGGACGAAATATTCAGGGAGCAACGATACCGGGCCAGTTATGAACATGAATGGTACCCCGGACTCCAGAATACCTTAACGACCGGCTATACCCGGCATTATTCACCCGAGTTTTACCCGTTTCTGCGCAACGATGAATTTGCCGGTTCAGTATCCGCTTTTGAGGTCAGTCTTGATACCAGGCTTTCCGCGCAGGAAAAATTTGTTGATGAGGGTTTCTTAAGAATCTATATGGAGACTCCTTATCCCATTGTTCATTTTACAGTAGCCGGAGGAATGGTTTTTTACAGTGGTCAGTCAAGCTGGTACGGAAGGCTTGCCACAACCATCAAACAAGAGGTCTTTTTAGGGCAAAGCCGATTTAATTATGCCGTCGAATCAGGTATTTTTCTGGGAAGACTTCCATACACCATGCTCGATATACCGAGGGGTAATGAAACCCTGGGGTATTATACCTATGATTTCAATATGCTTAACTACCTGGAATTTGTTCATGACAAATACCTGCACATATACCTGGAACACCATCTGAACGGATTTTTCTTCCGTCGTATGCCGTTACTGAAGAAAACGGATTTCAGGGAAGTATTCTCTGCCAAAATGATGATGGGCTCGTTGAGTGACAAACACCAGAAAATTGTAGCCTTTCCTTCGGTGATCTCAAGAATGGATAATCCTTACATCGAAGTGGGCGCCGGAGTTGAAAATATTTTCAAAATGTTCCGTGTTGAAGCCATCTGGAGGCTGAATTCGAAGTCAGTTATTGGCGCTCCAATGTTTGGTATACGTGCCAAGTTCGAGCTGGCACTCTAAGTTTACAAAGACCCCGGGATTAGTACTGAAAAACCAGCGAGTGGTTGGATCAGGAAGCCGGGAGTTTCTACCACACACCGGCAATCATGGTATTGCAAAAACTACATTTACCCCCGGCGATATGGTTCCGGAGGATTCGGTAACCGCGCCGCTCCATGACGAGTTGATGACAGCGGGGACAGATCGTATTTTCTGCACCGATTTCAGGTACATTTCCAATGTAAATATATTTCAGACCCTCATGAAAGGCAGTTTCCCTCGCGTTCTTCAAAATATTAACCGGCGTAGGTGGCAGTTGCGTCAGTTTATAGGTAGGATGAAATCTGCTGAAATGAAGAGGGGTATCTTCAAAACCATTCTGCATCAACCATTCGCACATCCGTTTAATCATATCCAGGTC
>Ga0074195_1001928_pt1 | contig 25865 bp, 23 predicted proteins | sample EPASupsiteHSE623_FD_64525 | JGI IMG/M metagenome (GOLD analysis project Ga0074195, IMG submission 64525) | Bioremediated contaminated groundwater from EPA Superfund site, New Mexico - Sample HSE6-23 | ecosystem: Environmental > Aquatic > Deep subsurface > Groundwater > Contaminated ... | reverse complement strand
TTCATGATTTGGTTTATAGACCATTCGGTCATAGATGGGATAATGGGTGTCTTTCTTTAAGTATCTCGGAAGTCTGATGGTTTGTTTGACTTTTGACTTCAATGATCCAAAGAAGCCTTTCATTGCTTCATCGACTTTACGAATGACCATTTGTCCTTGAGTGGTACTTAAATAACGATAATGTTGACTGTCTTTGAGTAGTTGATAGTTTTCGTTATAGGATAAGTAGCCATTGGTTTTTATAAAATATTGTCTCACATTATAGAGCGCTTGATTATATAGACTTCTTGAAGCACGCATTAATGATAGTAGAAACTGATGTTGATTTGAATTCAAATAGAGTCTTGTTTTTAGAGCTTTATAAGGCATAAATGGATTCCTCCTTTCTTACCTAAATTATACCATAAAAGCACCTTTATTTATACATTTTATGACACTATTTAATTATATATAATTTTCACAATACGAGTATTTCATACCAAGTTTATAGTAGACTTATATAAAACTGATTGAAAGAACATTCGGAAAGCGAACAATAAAAGACGAACTTTCCTAGTAAATAAAAATAAGCCGCGTCATCAAAATCAAATACGGTGAGTTGATTTTTTTCATCCACCAAGAAATTAGACCGGTGGATGTCCGTATGGATGAGCCCATAGTTTGAAACTGTCATCGGGATTTGTTTGATTTGATCCATCACAGAAACGAGGGCGTCATACACAAATAGGTCTGATTCATCTAAATATTTCTTACATTCCACAATCAACGGGTCTTCATACCAGATAAATCGTTTATCGATATTGAATGACGGTTGATAACCCATCGTGATGTGGTGGAATAAACCGATGGTTTGGCCGTATTGATCGATTAAGTCTTTATTATTTAAAATATCCGATGGCCGATTCCCCACCGCTTTTTCTGTTGATGACAAGGTAAAATAACCGTCATCGAGGGGAATTCGGTGGGTGTAGTTGCCATGACGGGTGAGGACTGGTTTGGATACCCTACCGCCATGTAAAAATAAGTAGTTCACAAAATCAAACTCTGAATCGATTTGATCTTTGGTTCGATGTGAACTGTGGGTCACTTTCAAAATATAGCTTTGGTTATTTTTCGTATATTCATAGACAAAGGATTCAAACCCGCCCAAGAGTTTGAGTGAACCAAAATCCATATCATAAAGTGTTTTCGCACCTTCCAACATCGATTCATGGAATAATGCTTTGATTCTTTTTTTCATTGAGCCTCCTTAGAAAAAATATCCCAAAAGGGATACTTAAATTAGCGATTGGGTTCCCATTTACAACGCACTTTTGAAACAATCTTTTCTTCTTTCTTCAGTGCTTTCATGGCTTTATCGACGACTTTGGTATCTAGACCTGATTTGGCTTCGATTTCCTTTTGAGATAGCGGGATCCCGGCGTCTTCTAATACTTGTAATACTTTCATTTGTTCGTCCATGGTATTATCCTTTCTTGATGTCCTTTTTGAATTGATTGAAGAGTTCCATGTTGAGTAACAATAACAATGGGATGGCGTAAACCGATACCGCGAGCACCGTTTCAAAGTAACCATTGAGTGCGGTTAGTTTCGCTGGGTAGTACGCCCCATCGATCCATAAATAATAGATTGAATATCTCGGTAGTAATGTCACGCCTTCAGTCTCAATGTTAAAGAAAGCCACACTGAACCAAATGAAATATAATATGGATAACAGTAACGCTGTCGGGTTGGTTTTTACCCTAACTGCATAGACCCCATAAAGGATGTTGAACAAAATCATGGTGAGTAAGAATAATACAATCCCAGACGCCCCTTCATAGCGGACAAATCCAAACAGCAATTGAATATAAATGAGTGTGAGTACCCCATAAATGCCTAAGTAAATCCATTTTTCATATTTTTTCATGGCCATACCTCCTACCCTTATTATAAAACAAAACGTTTAGATTGTTGAGGTCTAAACGTCGAATAAATCGTAATCCTTTTTATTTTTTAATTTTTTATCTTGATACATATTCAAATCGGCTTCATGGATGACTTTCTTTAAATCGCTATTGTGGTTCAATCGCGCAATCCCATAAGAAATCGATACGACATAAGGTAAGGATTCGGAGGATTTCAAAATCTCTTGATTCAACCTTCTCGCAATCTTTTCAGCGAGTTCCAATTCACAGTCTTCTAAAATAAGGACAAACTCATCGCCACCGAATCTGAAGAATAGGTCATTGGCACGCAGTGATTCTTTAATCAATTTCGAAATATTTTGTAAAACCGTATCCCCAGCCAAGTGACCATAGGTATCGTTGATGGCTTTCAGGTTATCAAAGTCAATCATGATGAGGCTGGCTAACCAACCTGCCTCATAGCGTGAATCAAAAGCATTGGCGTAGCGGTCAAAGTAACTTCTAGAATACGCCCCGGTCAATGAATCGATATCGGCGATCAACGTGATTTCATCTTTTAAGGTCGTGGTTTCTTTCACAATTAAATCTGCCTTTTGATAAATCAGTGTATTGAAAAGGGTAAACGCGATGATGATGATCAGTACCAAAGCGATGATCGCGTATTTGACGATGGAGTTGGTGTTGCCATATAAAACATCATTTGCCATCGATATGACATAAAAGATTTGATTGCCTGCGAAGGCACCGACAAAATCGATGTGGTCTTGATGGACATACACGATTCGACCATCGACTTCAAGTCTTTTCGCTTCAGCATAGATGGACTGTAGTGCGGCGTCATTCTTGAATAAACTGAGGGTCAAGGTCTCATTCGAAGACAAAGCGTCACTCAAATCGAAGTAAATCATTAAATAACCAATATTGGTGAAATTCATCGTGACTGGGTAAGTCACACGTAAGACGTTCTTACTTTCTAATGGTATCAACTCGTGGTCGTAAAAATCATAGATGATATCGTCATAGGTATACGTTTCTACCGGGGTACCATACGTCGATAAAACAAATTGATTGGTACCTATCTCAGCGTACACCACATGGTCAAACAGTGCCATATTGGCAGGAAAAGACGCAGCAAAATAAGCAGTCACAGCTGCTTGGTCGATGTCTCCCTCCCAATATTGTTTCATTTTCGTCTTGGTATCGTAGTTTGAAGCGATGATGTTGGCTTCTTGAAGCGAGATTGAAATGAACGATTGGACCGAATCACGGTAGATTTCCGCTGCCGTGATGAAGTTTAACCGTTTTTCTGTTTCAATCGTTCTGGATAAAGGACTATATATACCAAAAATCGTCAATAGAGAAAGGAGGCTGATGAAAGTGATCAAAAAGATTTTGATTCTTCTTAATAAGCCATCCATAGGGTTTTCTCCTAATCGAATATATGAACAAATACCTCTACGATATCTGGGTCAAACTGTGTACCTGCGTGTTTTTTAATTTCTGCCATCGCTGCTTCGTGCGATTTTTTCGGTCGGTATGGTCTGTCTTGAGTGATGGCGTCATAGGCATCGATGATCGAGACAATTCTCGCAATCAATGGGATGTCTCTGCCCTTCACTTGGTTTGGATAACCTTTACCATCAAAACGTTCGTGGTGGTTCAAAATGCCTTCTGCGATCGGTTTTAAATCCACCGATGAAATGGCGATTTGATAGCCAATGAGCGGGTGTCGTTTCATGACTTCCCATTCGTCCTCAGAAAGTGGTCCTGGTTTATTGATGATGTGGAATGGCACCCCAATTTTCCCGATGTCGTGTAACATCGCGAGCAAATATAAATCGTCCATGGTGGTTTGTTTTAAGCCCAATTTCACACCCACCCTCAAGGCAATTTCGCCCATGCGTTCCATGTGGTCTTGGGTTTCTTGTGAGTTCGCAATCATGGTTGCTTTAATCGAGGATAAGGAGTCACGATTTGAACGACTGTGTGCCAATAATTTACGTCTGTGCATGAAATCTTCTGCACTTCGGATGATGTCTTTGATCGATGTCTTCTGGTCGAGTTTGGTTTCAAAACCACAAGATACGGTGAGTTGATACGATAACCCACTCGGATCTTGATAACTGAAAGCTTTCGCTTTTTCTTGAATCTCAATCATCGTATCGTAGGTCGCTTGGCTGCTTGAATTTTTAAGCAACATCGTAAACTCATCGCCACCGGTTCTCGCCACCACAATGTCTTTTTTCTCGTAATTTCTCAAAATGCTTGTAAAATCTAAGATCACTTGGTCACCGGCGGCTCTACCAAAGTTATCATTGATCATCTTCATATTATCGATGTTGGCGATCAATACCCCAAATGGGTAAGCCCCTTGTTCATCTAAAAGGGCGACAGATTCATCAAAATAGAGGCGGTTTTTCAATCCGGTGAGTTGGTCATGGTAAATCATGTGTTCAATTTCTAAATCGCGTTCACGGCGTTTATTGAGGTCAATAATGATGCCTTCTAATGCGATGACGTTACCTAAATCATCATAGACGGGTTTTCCTTGTTCATAGACCCATTTATTCTTACCTTCTTTGGTGATGATCATGTATTCTTTTTCAAAGGTTTTCTTATTGGCGATGACCGTTTCCCACTCTTTAGAGAGCAATTTACGGTAGTTCGGGTGGATGATGTCATTGAAAGCGATTTGGCTATTGTTTAATACTTCACTCACTTCATACCCTGTGAGGGTTTTGACGCCTTCACTGATATACGTCATCGTCCAATTTTCATCGACTTGACAACGGTAGATCATCCCTGGTAGGTGGTCCACCAATATTTGCTTGGTATGTTCACTTTGTTGTAGGTCACGTTTTAAGCCTTGAAGTTGTGAAATGTCTTGGAAAGAGATGACATAACCGATGTCACTAGCTCTACCGATTTTCGGTAAAATCGATGCCGATACGTCAATCCATGACCCATCCGCTTTACGGATTTGAGTGATGCGGTTGTATAGTGGCAATGCACTTAAAGTTTGTCTAAATTGTTGTCTTTTTAACGCGTGTTCATCTTGAAATAAGACTTCAAAAGCATCCTTACCCAACAACGACAAATCGTTGTCATGACCAAGGATGTGATTGGCACTTTGGTTGATGTGCGTGATTAAAAAGTCATTAGACACCACAATGATGCCTTCTGCAATCGCATTTAAGATTAAGTTTTGTTCGATTTTCGCACTTTCATAGGTCTGTTTATACGAATCATATAAGTCGATGCTCGCGACAAATTCATCCTCACTGATCTTAAAAGCTTTCACAAAAAAAGTCTTTCTCAATAAAGCCGAATATTGTATAAACTCGATGGTTCTATCGGTGGAAAATACTTGTTCATACGATTTGATCCAATTGCCTAAATGGGCATTGGTTTCATTCGAAAACAAACTGATGGATTTTCCAATCAGTTGTTCTCTGGTTGCGTTCATCTGTGTGAGGTACGCTTGATTCACGTTCAATATGATAAAATCGATGGCTCGATGGTTCTCATCGAAGATCATTTTATTATGAACAAATCCCAAACTGGACTCTTTAAAGAGCCTTTCATAAATGTTTTTATACACTGATATTTTCCCCGGTTTCTAAGTCCTAACAATCATCATTATAAGGGAAATTTAGGATTTTTACAATAAATTATATGATTTTAATCATAAAGGTATGATTTTTTCAAAACCGCGCTTTTTTTTGTTACAATGGTCTAAAGAGGTTATGTCTATGAAATCCATCTTTTGTCCGCACTGTGGACACGTATTAACTCCAAAAAAAATTGGCGATGAGGGCTTCGTACCCTATTGCATCGCGTGTGTAAAACCGATATTTGAACACAGCCCTGTATGCATCTTAACCATGGTCATCAATGAATACAATGAAGTGGCGTTACTCAAACAAGACTATGTCACCAAACAGCACCTTGTGTTCGTGGCTGGGTATTATAAACCCGGGGAATCAGCCGAAGAGGCGGTTAGACGGGAAGTGTATGAAGAAATCGGTCAAACGGTCTATGCGCTTTCTTACGTCGAATCGTTTTACCACGAGCGTCTTGATACGCTTTTCTTGTGCTACATTTCTAAAGTCCATAAAGCCCCTTTCGTGTTATCTATAGAAGTCGATGACGCGGCGTGGTATAAACTGCCGATCGATGAAACACTACTAAACCCACATGGGGTAGCTTATAAAATTTACCAGAGGTATAAAACATTATGATGAGACTTGATAAATACTTAGCCCATGCCGGTTACGGCACGCGGAGTGAAGTGAAAAAAATCATTCAAAAAGGGTTGGTTGAAGTCAATGGGGTAGTCATTAAAAAAGACGACCAAAAGATCAACGAAATCGAAGATGATATCATCGTTGCAGGTGAATTATCCAGTTATACCAAACACGTCTATTTGATGTTACATAAACCTGCAGGGGTGATTTCATCGAATTACGACCCCGTGCATAAAACCACCAAGGATTTGATCAAAGGTTATGAACATTATCCTACATTTCCCGTGGGTCGGTTGGATTTAGATACCGAAGGGTTACTCATCATCACCAATGATGGTTTATTGGCTCATCAACTCTTATCACCAAGGTATCATGTCGATAAAACCTATTATGTGGAATTTTCTGGCGATTACAAGCAAATCTATACACAACTCTTCGAAACCGGGGTAACCTTAGAGGATGGGTATCTTTGTATGCCAAGCCAAATTGAATTGTTGAGTTCAAACCAAGCCCGCTTGACCATCAAAGAAGGCAAATACCATCAGGTCAAACGGATGTTTATGGTTTTAGGGATGACCGTGACCTATTTAAAACGGGTATCTTTCGGTCCAATAAAGCTGGACGAGACTTTACCAAAAGGGTCATTCAGACCCCTCACCGAAGCTGAAATTGAAGCCCTCAAAAAAGTGGTTTCATGAAGGGTTTTTGAATATCATTTTTAATACGGATGTGATAGAATGTTTTCGGTGGTGATTGTATGTGGAATAACATCCAAGACATGTTGACGGTAACCCCGTTCTATGAACTATTATTTATCTTTTTGGCCAAGATTGTTGAAGTCTCTATTGGTACGATGAGAATCATTTTAATCTCGAAAGGGTACCGTAAAATCGGTACATCTTTAGCGATTGTTGAAATCTTCTTATGGGTATTCATCGCGAGTTCAGTGATCAATGGCATTACCGAATCACCGATGCGTGGTGTCGCTTATAGCTTTGGTTTCGCTGCTGGGGTATATGCAGGTTCACTCATCGAACAAAAGCTCGCTTTTGGTAAAGTGCTCATTCAAGCGATCACAACCAAAGCGTTGTCTAATGAGATTGCGAAATCGTTACGTGAAGCTGGCTTTGGTGTGACCACCTTAGAAGCGATGGGTAAAGACGATCCTAAATCGGTACTCATGATTTACGCGAACCGCAGGGACGCACAAAAAGTCATTCAAGGGGTGAAGGCGATCCATCCAAAAGCGATGATCGTATCCAATGAAATCTCGAATGTTTCGGGTGGCTATATCAACCCAATGAAGAAACTCCTCAAATAAGTAAAACAGGTTTGGCATCGGCCAAACCTGTTATTTTTTTCGTTTTAATGTGATTTGAACCGAGGATTCGGTTTGTTTAACTGCCATCGTATCGATGAAGATACCTAAAAGTTCTAAATCCTCTTTGGTGTCTAAATCACCGAGCAATTCAAAATAATACGCTTCAATCGATTCTTCTCTGGGTTGTTCGATTTGTTGTCTCATTTGTTCGATGAGTTTTTGGTCTAAGTTTGGCAACTCTAATAAAAACGTTTCATCGTGATCGCCATCTTCAAACGAAATGGCATAGGATTTATAACCGTGATACATCAAAAACAACGCCAACTCTTGAATGATTTGAGCCACCACTTTGATTTCTTGTTTAGGTTTCATGGTGTATCCTCCCCGATTTTATCTTTTCGAATGAAGTCAAATAACGGTATCATGATCGCCGCGACAAAGCCTGCAGCGAAGCCGTTGTTGTATAAGTCAAATCCACCTTGGAATGGGTAAGCAAGTGGGGTGAACATCACGTGGGTAAATCCCGCGAGGATCCCCACCCAAAACCCATGTCTACCCGCGACTGGGGCGATGGCGGTAACAAATAATACCGCGATTTGTAGACCTGTACCCACGCTGCCGGTGGTATGTCTCACGTATAAGAACCAAATCGTAGCCCCAAGCATCACAGGGATGGAATTTCTGGGGTGTTTCCCGAAGGCTGCGAAACCCACCACCGTGAGGATTCCAGAGAATACCGGTCCATTGATTTTAATGTCCAATACGGTGATGAAAACTAAAGAGATCAATCCCATGATACCCACATTGAGCATCGTGGTTTCTTTGGAGGTTTCTCTCATATAATCCGAAGCTAAGCGACCACTGCTCTTGAGTATTTTCGGGTAATCTTTATAGGCTTTAGGGTTGCTTATATAGGAAAATATCAACGTTAAAAGAGAACCCACCAAAATCAGGATGTATAAAAATGTATGGTAAGTTTCTGTGGTTGAGGTATCAAAAGAGAATAAATCCAGTTTGAATACAGCCCTTAAAATGGCTGAAAAGAATAAAGATACCAACCCCATCGTAAATCCGATGTTGTATAAGTTGTAGCCTTTGTGAAAGCGAACCATGTGTGCTGAAAGGATGGGTAGGATAAACCCTGTGAGGATACCAATCACAAGCCCAGCTGGTATCGATAGATAGTACGCCCAACCCGTACCGAATATGAGATAAGAGACAATCGGTCCAATCCCGGTTGAAAACAATAAGACGATGATGAGCGATTTAAACTCCACCTTTTGAAACTTACTATTTAAATAAATCCCGAGATAAATCGGTAACGCATTGATTAAATTCTTACCAAAAAATGCGAAACCAGCAATCGTGAGTAATCCCGCAAAGATGGGTCCATTGAGTTTAAGTTTCAGTAATCGAATCAAGGTGATATTCATCACCATCAATAAAGCCAAATTGAGTAAGGACGCCCCTAAACCACCAATACGAAGATAGTCTGAAATCAGTAACGATGGGTGGGTTAAAATGGCCAATGAGCCTTCATAAATGGCAGAAAGGTCATCGACCAAAAATGGTAGGATGAGCAATATGAGTAAAGTGATGTAAGTGAGTGGTTTGGTGTGTAGTAGTGATTTCATCTGTGACTCCTGTGTTTACTTTCCTATTATATCATGGTAAAGAACTGAAAATATACGGTTTTTATTCATGTTTCAAGGACAAAACAAAGAAAAAAGCTAGGTTTCCCTAGCCTAAAAACGATAATTTTCTGTTTTTGAACGTGCGTCCCAAGATTTATAGATGTTCATTTTAAATGCATACCTTGGGGTAGTGGATTTGGTCTTGAAACCAATGGCTGAATAAAATGGTTGGTCTCCCCCAGTCATGCTCTTTACATGCGGGTATTTCGCTTTGATTCGGTTACACAGTTCATAAATGACGGCTTTACCTAAGCCTTTTCGTCTTTCCCACCAAACCACACCTAGCGGCTCTAGTTCGGCGTAAGGCATCTTATCATCCATCCAACCGATACCAAAAGCCACCGGTCTTTCATCTTGATCTAGTACAACCACTTCAAGGCTTGGGTCATAATGTCTCATCGTTCTGAGTTTAGAAAACGCTGTTGACCCTGATTCGGCATGTGGTAAATCATAGCCAAAAGCATGTCTGTGGATATTCGATAAATAAAAGGCGGGTACGGGCGTCGTATTGAAATGATACCCTTCTGGCAGTTTGACTTCAAATGGTGTTTTGGGGGTATCGATATGCATCGAAGCTTCTTCGTAATCCTCTTTCGTAAACCCCATCGATAAGACCAAATCTCTTAAGGTGGTATGCCAATGTGGGACATACAGATGCAGTGTTCTCTCTATATCATCCGATTCAATCTTGTATAAATGTGTGATCGCGAATTTAATCATACGTCTGAGTAATTCGGTGTCTTCACCACGTGCTTTAGAATCGAATAGGAAGAAAGCATCCCCATCGTAAGCCCCTTCTGAAATGACGGCAGAAATGATGTTGCCATCCTCTAAAAAGACACCCATCGATTCTGTCCACACTTTGTGGGTATTTTTGAAATCTGGGTGTAGTGCACGACAAAATTCATGTCGTGCTAATCCCCAAGCAGGTACATCGTAGGTGTAACTGTTTAGGACGAATTGTTCTATGGTATAAAAGTCTTTGTCTTCGTAGTATTTGAATGTGATCATATATCGTGTTCTCCTTATGATTTTTTTTATATAAGGATAGAACGCAAAAAAAGAGGTTGTTTTTATTCGTCTATCCTTACCTGTAACACAAAAAAAGGTGTATTGCGGTAATGCATAGACTAAATCAACATCTTCTCATCTCCAAATCTATCTTTATTATAGAAAATATAACCTATTTTTACAATACCTTTTATTTGTGAAGTCACTTCGCTTCACCTATGAAATCGCAAGTGATACAATATGCTTTGGAGGAATATAATCATGTCAATCAATTTCAAAAAAGGTTTAGCAGAGTTTTTGGGTACGTTCGTACTCGTATTATTTGGTACAGGGGTTGCTGTGATGACCGGTGGTGACCGTTTAATTACAGCGTTGGCCTTTGGTTTAAGCGTTGTCTTGATGGCATTTGCCGTAGGACATGTGTCTGGGGGTCATTTCAACCCAGCGGTGTCACTCACTTTATTTTTAAAGAAAAAACTATCTTCAGTAGAACTGGGTGTCTACGTGCTCGCTCAAGTGTTGGGTGCCATACTTGCTTCGGGTTTACTGGTATTATTCTTAGGTTCAAACGCTGCACTGGGTGCGAATACCGTATCTGTAGCTCTTCCACAAGATGGGTTCGTTGAATTGCTATATGGTGGTTTGGTTGAACTCTTATTGACCTTCTTCTTCATGTTGGTCATTCTAGGTGTGACTAAATCTGAAAAAACTCAACCATTCGCTGGTTTGGTCATTGGGTTATCTTTAGTTACCATCATTCTATTTGGATTTGATTTAACCGGTGTCGGTGTGAACCCAGCGAGAAGTTTATCCCCTGCTTTATTCCAAGGTGGTATCGCTTTAGAACAAGTCTGGGTCTTCATCGTGTTCCCACTCTTGGGTTCGGTCTTAGCAGCACACGTCTCAAAACAATTAGAATAACCCTAAAAGGCGTATACAAAACGCCTTTTTTTGTTTATAATGATATATAGAGTTTTATCTATATGAGGTTCTTATATGAATATATGGTCATGGTTTTCAGATATGTTTTTAAAGATGACTTGGTTGAGTAACTTTTTTGAATGGTTATTTCAATTGATAGGGATAAAAGCCGATTCCCCTTTATACGATGGATTGGTATTCTTCTTTTATGATGTGATTAAGATTTTTATCTTGTTATCGATCCTCATCTTTATATCCAGTTATATCCAATCGTATTTCACACCCGAGAAAACACAAGCCATCTTGGGTAAATTTAAAGGTATTTGGGCGAATACCATTGGTGCTTTATTGGGTACAGTGACCCCGTTTTGTTCATGTTCTTCAATTCCTATTTTTATTGGGTTCACCAAAGCGGGTTTACCGATTGGTGTCACCTTCTCCTTTCTGATCTCATCGCCTTTGGTCGATCTCGCATCTATACTACTTCTCGCTACCATCTTCAATGGATGGGTAGCACTGGCGTATGTCGTTACGGGCTTACTCATCGCGATCATTGGCGGTACTTTGATATCCATATTCAAAATGGATAAGTACGTCGAAGACTTTGTCAAAGAACCTAGCTCGATGATGATGACCGACTTGGATGAACCGGTGGAAATGACCAAAAAAGACCGTGTGAATTACGGGTTCGCTCAAGTGAAAGAAGTCATCCACAAGGTATGGTTATATGTCTTGATTGGGGTCGGCATTGGTGCCATCATTCATGGCTATATCCCACAAGCTTTCATCGAAATGGTCTTAGGACAAAATAACCCGTTCTCTGTGGTGCTTGCTACCTTCGTGGGTATACCGATGTACGCGGACATCTTTGGTACACTGCCGATTGCTGAGGCATTGATATTAAAAGGGGTAGGTTTAGGCACCGTCTTATCCTTCATGATGGCGGTCACGGCTTTATCCTTGCCATCGATTGTGATGTTGAAAAAGGTCGTCAAGACAAAGTTGCTCGTGACTTTTATAGGGATCGTCACTGTTGGTATATTGTTGGTTGGTTATTTGTTTAACGCATTTGGTTATTTATTCCTATAGGAGGAAAGACATGGAAATCAAAGTATTAGGGTCGGGTTGTGCCAATTGTAAAAAACTTCATGAAAATGTGGTTAGAGCGGTCTCTGAAATGGGTTTAGAAGCACAGGTACTTTATGTGACTGACATGAAATCCATCGCGCAATCGGGGTTGCTCAGAACCCCAGGGTTGATTGTGGATAATGTCATCATATCTTATGGTCGTGTGTTGACGACCGAAGAAACCAAACGATTGATTGAAAACTTTCAACGATTGAGAGTCAAAAAAATATAGAAAAAAAGTCTAAACCCAAGTAAATTTTATTTGAGTTTAGACTTTTATTTTATGTTTTAGAATTCGACCAAGAACCCAGCCATGGAATGCACCACACCATTGGTTGCGAAAGTATTCGGCACAATGATGTCTTTACCATTGACGAATAAGTACCCATCCACTTCTGTGATTACAAGGGCTGTACCATTCAATGTGTTAAGGGTGTTTTGACCACTGAGTACCAATGCTTTTAGGCTATCGGCATCCCAAGAACCCAAAACGATGTGGGATCTCAAGAATTCTAATAGACCTGGGTCAGCCAATAAGGTTTCTAAAGTGATTTCTTCTTGAATCATCTTCACCATGAAATACCCATCGAGTGGTGCGAATACGGTGTAGTTTTCAGTACCAGTCAATAACAGATCTAATCCTGTTTCTTGAAGGGCTGCTACTAATGTCGTAAAGACGCCACCTTCAGTCAATACTTCAACGAGGTTGCCCATCACTGGTTCTTCCTCAAATGGTTCAGGTATGAGTACCGTCTCGATGAAATAGAGATAACCATTATCTACTGCGCCATGTAGTGGACTCAAATTGTAACCATTCAACGTGATTTGACTTTCAAGGTCTTGTCCTATGAGGATGAATCTGTCATTGAGTAAGGTATCCAATGAGGTCAATTCATCATTGTATAAACTATTCAGGTTGTCCATCGATACCACACCAGGGATGAAGTGGTATTTTAAGATGTTTTCTAACCCTTCTAAAGCGCGTAATGTTTCAAGATCAATTTGAAGTTCTAACATCAAGTTTTCAAACGCTTGATTGGTTGGCGCGACTACTGTATGTTGTGGGGTTAATTGTGTCAGCAAGACATCCAGAGATACTTCTTCTAACAGTTGAATGAAAATGGAGAATGATCCCGCTAAATTCAACGTGTCCAACAGCGTATTTGGTACTTCTGGTTCAATGGTGCCATTTAATGTATGAACCGCACCATTGATTGCCTCATAACTATTCACGATGAGGACACCATTGGCGTAAAGTTTGCCTTCAGAGTCTTGTGTAATGGTGATGGATACATTTGGTAATAATGAAGGTACACTAGCAGGACCATTCGCACTTAAAGTGACGAGTTGTGCTCGGCTGTAAATACCGGATGCCATGTGTGACTGGACGAATGCATAGACTGTGTCTACTTCATTTGGACTATAAATATCGATGTTGGTTTCAATCATCCAATCCAATATCGCATCATTGGTTGGTGCGAATAAGGTATAATCATCCGCTGGTAAGAAGATGGCATTTTGTGCAAGGATGTCTAGTAATTCATCAAATCTAGACAAGTCTTCTAAGGCGGTAATCAATTCGAATAAGTCTGGTAGAACCACTGGTTCAAGAACGCTATCGATTGAATGGACATAACCATTGGATGCGGCTAAACTGCCTGTTAAGAATGGCACACCATTGGCGTAGAGCACCTTAGACGCATCTTGAGATATTTCGATGAATAACCCTTCAGCCAAGGTTTCAAATACAATCGGTGATGATTTTGTCATGTTGAGCAGTTGTTCAACCGAGTAAGCTCCTGGTATGACGTGTGACAATAACGTTTCTGTGATTAAATCGTGGTCTTCTGTACTGTCAATTGAAAGTTCTCTTAAGGCTAACCAAGCTTCATAACCCTTTTTAGATGGTGCAATGACAGTATAGTCACCTTCTGTGAGCGTTGGACTTAAATTGAGTGTAGCTAAATGACTGGATAATACAGAGAATTCATCAGAAGCCTCGATCACATCCACTAAGTTTTTATCGGTGGATCTGACTGGTCTGTATAAGACGCCATCCAATGCATGGACAAAACCGTTGGTCGCAGCCATATCAGACTCTTTGATCTCATAGCCATTGATGAATACGCGTGTGCCATCAGAAACCACATATAAATTATTGCCTGATAGTGATTCTAATGTATATGGTGCCATATCGCGTAAATCAGCAAAACTATAACTACCGGCTACCGTATGGTTTTGTAAAAATTGTTCTTTGTCTCTGGTTGCTTCATCTTTAGTAAAGCGACCATTTCTGTTGTCTAAAATGGCTTGTATTACATCGTTCGATGGTGCGAATGTAGTATAGTTTTCAGTGCCAGCGAGTTCGGTTAAGGTGCTCGCACCCTTGACTAAACCATAAAAAGCAGATGTCTTATTTTCGACTTCAATCAATTTAGACACACTGCATTTTGGACCTGCTTCAGGTAGTTCTACACCACTTGGCCAAAATATTTCACTTGGGACATAATAGTATCCGAATTTATACTTAACGATATCAATAAGACTAATCGTTCTTTCTGCTCTTTCAAGGAGCAGTGCGCCAACTTCTTCGTTAGTATAATTATCATAAATATGTTCTAAAAACATTTCTTTAGTAAATAGGCCATTTTCATCTAAAAAATCAGCAATATCTACGTTGGCATAGATTGAACCACTACTAAACTTTCTATTATTGGAAGTCGAATAAGTTCCTACGGTGAAACGATCACCATGTAACGTTGGAACGTTAGTAATTTGAGCTGGCGCGTCATACATGTCCCAGTATTGGATTGGGAAAGTTTTTCTATCAACTTCTGAATCCAAAATGGTGTTTTTCATGAATGCGTCAAAATCTACAATACAATAAAAGTCCCTTTCTTTAATACCAAGTTCTAAAAACATTTCATTGTACTGTTCATCTGTGTAAGCAAAAACCATTCTTCTTGCATTATAAGATTTAGGCGCAGAATCACCTTCAAGTTGTGCAATATAAGGATGATAACTGTCTACTGTACTTAAATACCCCGATTGAATTAATGCTTTTAAGTGAATATTATAATCCAATGCTTGTTCTTCGAAGGATTTTTGAATGGCTGATGGTTCAGCACAAGCAGCTAAAATCAGAACAAAGCTCAATGCGACAAACAAACCGAACATTCTTTTTATCATGTTCATTTCTCCTGTCCGGTGAATAAAAAATTACTCACCATTACTCGAAATTATACAATGATATTCGATTATAAAAAAATGCTTTGCACTCCAAACCATTAATAATTTTGTAATGCATTTGTAATGAGGTGATTTTGAAAAAAACACCCGTTTGAAAGGGGTGTTTGATTTTATATTTGTCATTCTAAAAAATCATAAGGGGATAGTTCTACTTCTACCGATTCAATCGATTCATTCAAGTAATGCGCCAATCGGGTTTGACGTTTTTCATTCAATACTTTAGTAGCTTGTTCTATGAGACTTAAGTCCCCCAATAAAGATAGATGGGTTTTGGTTCTTGTGATGCCTGTGTATAACAGTTCTTTTCTTAATAGACGCATGTACGCACGTACTAGAGGCATGATCACAACTTTATATTCACTGCCTTGAGATTTATGGATAGATATCGCGTAAGCGTGATTTAAATCTTCTAAATCCCCTTTTTGGAAAGGAATCACGTGGTCATCGAAAGAGATATAAATGATGTCTTCATTGTCTTTCGACTTAGAGATGTCTTTGATGATCCCAATATCCCCATTCATTATGCCTTTTTCAGGTGAGTTGGAAAGTTGAATGACTTTATCGCCAATCGTAAAAACTTTCTCGCCATAGGTGATGGTCTTTTTAAAATCCATTAAGGATTCTTGCAAGACTTTATTGACCGCGTCAATCCCGAGGGGGCCTTTATACATCGGAATTAAGACTTGGATATCTTCGTATAAATCATAGCCTAAATCGAGGGCTGCTTTCACGGTATAGCGTATAGCATCGATGATTTTGCTTGAATCTAGATTCATAAACTTGATGTCTTCTTTCGAATCAAAATCGGTGTCTTCAACCCGTTGTTCGTTCACGACTTGGGCCAAGGAAATGATGTTTGAATTCTTCGCTTGACGGTGGATTTCTTTGAGTCTAATCACAGGGACTTGATTGGATGCGATGATATCGCCTAAGACATACCCTGGTCCAACCGATGGCAATTGGTCTTCATCCCCAACGATGATGACTTGGGTGTGGGCTGGAATCGATTTAAATAGATTCTCAGCGAGGAAGATATCAATCATCGAGGCTTCATCGATGACGATCAAATCTTGAGGGAGTTGGATGTGCTCATTGTAGTAAAAGATACCATCATAGTTATAACCCAAAGCCCGGTGAATGGTCATCGCTTTGACATTCATCACTGCCTGCATCCGCCTTGAAGCACGTCCGGTTGGAGCGACCAATAGGATGTCTTCACTGGCCGATTCTAAGGTTAAATCGATGCGGTGGAGTTTTGAATATACATAAAGGATGCCAGAAATGACGGTGGTTTTCCCTGTCCCTGGTCCGCCAGTGATGACCGATATGGATGAACTGAGTGCCGATACTATGGCCTCTTTTTGTTTTTCGGTGTATTCGATGCCTAAATCGAATTGTGCCCGTTCGATGAGGTTTAAGATCTCATTGGTTCGGTCTTCAACAGAAATCATCAACCGTTTGATGTGGTTGGATACCGAGAGTTCGGTATCGTAAATTTGTTTTAAAAAATATTTGTTTTCAATGTTGAGAATTTGATTATTTTGGATGAGATTTGAAAGTCCGGTTTGGATTTTTAGGTAGTCAATTTCTCTTAAGAATGTTTGATAAATGTAGTCTAGTTGTGTCTCATACAAGAAGGTATCCCCTTTCGAAAAAGAGAATGTTTTGATGCCATATAAAATCGCTGCTTCAATTCGTCTTGGATCATCCTTTTGGATTGAAAACAATTCAGCGATGGCGTCTGCTTTTTGAAAGCCAATGCCATCGATGTCTTCAATCAAACGGTATGGGTTCTTTTGTAAAACCGATAGGGTTTCATCTTTATATTTATTGAAGAGCTTCATCGCCATCTTTGAAGATAAGCCATAACCATAGAGTTTAACTAAAGTCGATTCAATCACTTGATTGTCATACAGCTGTTGGTAAAAGCGTTCAATTTGAAGACGGTTCAAACCGACTTGCATTAAGATGAGTTTATCATCTAAAATCTTTTTAATGGTTTGGTCGCCAAAAAGTTCCACCATTTTTCTGGCTTTGACAGGACCAATCCCTGTGAACAAATCGGAGGATAAATACGCGATTAAACCTTCTTTATTTTGAACATCCGCCTTATCAAATTGGATGACTTTATATTGTATCCCATACTTCGGATGGGTGGTTTCTTCACACGTAAAACGATACGTCACTTCTTTGGATAATTCCGGGAAATACCCCGTCATGATGACTTCAGATTCATCTTCTAGGATCACTTTCGCAATCGAATAGCCATTGTCTTGATTTCTAAATAAATAATGGGTGACATTGCCGATTAGGGTTCTCATACTTTCACCCGCTTTTTATAGATCGATAATAAGACCGCACTGAGTGCTAAAATGCCAGACAATACGATGAATAAATACACCCCGATGTCATCATAAATGACACCTGCGACCAGTGGGCCGATGATGGCCCCCAGTGATATCGCACTTTGTCTTGACCCCATCAATACCCCTGGAGATACATCGGTATATTTCGATAAATGAGAGGCAATGGTCGGTTCGTAGATGGCTTTACCGGCGATATAGACCATGAAGAAGGTATACCCCCATACGAGGAATATGCTTTGATCCAAACTAAAGGTAAGTGCGGTAAAAATGGCCTGTAAAATGACGACAACGAAAATGGTTTTGGTTTCCTTATATCGCTTGCTTAACTGAGGAACGACGAAGAAACTCATGATTAAAGTAATGATGCCTGTGACAAATACCAATGAACCAATTTGTGAAGGGGTGTATCTTAAGTCCGTCATGTATAAATCTAAATACTTGGAAAAATTGGTTTGTGCGATAGAGACAAGCGCGATGATGATGATCAGTAAAAACAGTTCTTTTGAGAGCTTTTTGATTTGAGCCAATTGTGCAATCGCGCTTTGGCGTTTCTTCACGATTTTGATTTCTTCATCCATGTGTAAAAATGCCATGGTTAATCCTGCAAGTACCAAATTGAAGACCGCTTGGGTATACATTAAGATGTATTCTTGACCCACAAAATGGTCACCGATGAACCCACCGATATAATAGCCTAGAGTCGAACCCATCACATTGAAAGCGACAAATAAAGAAATCAGTTTGGCTTTGTGAGTCCCAAATTCTTTATTCACAGAAATGTGTGCCAACCCATTGGATAAAATGGCACAAGCGAATACCCCAGCGGTAAATCGCACCAAAATGACCAAGTAGACATTGGTCACATAGCCAAAGAAAAATTGTGAAATGGCATAGCCTAATAAGCCAATAACGGCGACCCAAGTTCGATTCTTCTGGTCACCTAAATTACCCCAAAATGGGGCGAATATGAATTGGCCTAAATTCATGCTGGCGAACATCACACCAAACATCGATTTGTGAATGCCAATCGTATTTAAATGGGCTGGTGTCACGGGGTGAGCTAAATTCATCCCCAAGCCAACCAACAAGGAAAAGGCCAATAAGAGCCACGCTTTTCGCATCAATAGTTTCTTCTTTCTTCATTCATATAAACTGTATCGATGAACCCACCAGCGACACACACATCGCCTTCATAAATCGCACAGGCTTGACCTGGGGTCACCGCACGTACGGTGGTTGGGTAGGATACTTCTAAGGTGGTATCGTCAATCCATTTCAAAAAGACGTCGGTATCTTTTTGACGGTATCTAAATTTCGCGGAAAATTGTCTTTGTTCCAAGGATTTGTCATAGCGCCAAACAACGTCTTTGACAATACAACGGTTGGAATATAAATAAGGGTGATGGAAGCCTTGTTCGACGTAAAGAATGTTATTGGTGACGTCTTTTCCAACCACAAACCACGGTTCTAAATCGTACGCTTTTAAGCCGCCAATGCCCAACCCTTTACGTTGACCAATCGTGTAATTCATCAAGCCATCGTGGGCTTTGATGAATGTGCCATCGAGTTTGGTCATCTTTCCAGGTTTCTTATACAGATAATTGCTTAAAAATTGATTGAACTGGCGTTCTCCGATGAAGCAAATCCCGGTAGAATCCTTTTTAACCGCAGTCGCGAGGTTGTGTCTTTTCGCAATCTCTCTGACTTCTGGTTTATCGATGTCACCGAGTGGAAACAAAGCACGTTCGATTTGTGCTTCGGTGAGTTGTGATAGAAAATAGGTTTGGTCTTTGTTATCGTCGTGGGCACGTTTGAGTAAAACTTTACCATCAACGACTTCGGTTTTGGCGTAGTGACCCATCGCGATGTAGTCTGCTTTGAGCCCTTTTGCGTAATCTAAAAATGCTTTGAATTTGATTTCAGTGTTACACAAAATGTCTGGATTGGGTGTTCTACCACGGTTATATTCGCCTAAAAAGTACTGGAATACTTGGTTCCAATACTCTTGGGTAAAATCGACTTTATGGAGTTTGATGCCAATTTGATTGGCTACTTTTAAGGCGTCTTGGTAATCGACTTCTTGGGCACACATATCATCATTGACGGTGGGATTCCCATAAACGTCTTGGTTGGCTGCGGAGTCCCAGTTACGCATGAATACAGCTTCGACTTCATAGCCTTGTTCTAAAAGTTTGATGGCAGCGACACTGCTGTCGACGCCACCAGATAAACCTAATATGACTTTCATTTAATCACCACTTTGATATCGCTAGGCATTCTAAAATCCCCTCGAGGTGAGAGTGTAATGTCTAGGATTTTTGGACCATCAGGCAATACCTGACGTTTGAATTGTTGGTTGTAAAAACGGTTTAAGAAATAATTCACACGGGTGGACGCTTCTTTGTCATCCACTTGGAAAATAGATTTCAATAAGAAGACCATTTTTTCCGGTTCATCGCCACATCTCAATAAGCGATGAAGGAGGAAATCGTTGATTTTATATTTACCCAAGATGTCTTCTGTTTTTTGGTCTTTGATGAGTTCTGGGGATACCGGCGTTAACACGATATCCATTAAAATCTCAGATAGATTTAGATGGACCGAAGCGTACATCTCAACCATGAATCTGACCAAGGTTTTTGGTAGTCCCGCATTGATGCCATACATACTCATCTGATCGCCATTATACGTCATAAAGCCTAAAGCAATCTCAGACAAATCCCCTGTACCTAAGACGATACCATTGTGTTTATTGGCGAGGTTCATGAGTGTCATCGTACGAATTCTCGCTTGGGTATTTTCATAGGTAATGTCGGTTTGGTTTTTATCTTGTTTAATCATCTCAAAATGCTTGTGGGTCTCTTCAACAATCGAAATTTCTTGATGGGTAATCCCCAACAATGACATCAATTGAACCGCGTTATTTTTAGTGCGGTCAGAGGTGCCTAACCCAGGCATGGTCACCCCTAAAATACCTTTAGGGTCCCAACCCAAGAATTGATACGTCTCATGGGCGATGAGTAAGGCTAAGGTGGAATCTAAGCCACCGGAAACACCAATCACTAAGGTTGGCATATTGACGTGTAATAAACGTTTCGCCAGTGCTTGGACTTGAATGCGTTTGATGTCTTCAAAGGCTTTTTTGGCTTGTTTTGGTTTTGGAACAAACGGTAATTCATTGAGTGGTTTTGAAAATATAAAGTTTGGATTGTCTTCAAAATGAACAGGGATTCTTGTAATGTCCATTTTAACGCGATGTAACGCATCTTTTAAATTGGTATCGTGTCTTCTCGTGAAGTGAATTTCACCGAAATCCACTTCAGTTAATAACACTTGCGTCTTCGGGGTATTGAAGAATTTTTCATCCCTGAGTTGCCCATTGACAGCGACCATGTTGTGTCCAGAAAAGACGGTATCCGAAGAGGATTCCATCATCCCAGAAGACACATACACATAAGCCCCTGCATTACGTCTAGAGTTTTCCACCACGACCATGCGTCTAGAAGCTTCTTTATCGAGATATTCATTAGATGCGGATAAGTTTAAAATCATATTCGCACCATTCAAAGCGAGGGCGTTGCCTGGGGAGAAATTGGTCCACATGTCTTGACAAATTTCGACACCAAAGCGGATATTTTTATCGTTATCTTCAAAAATCAAATCGCCAAATGGTACCACTTGATTTAATAATTCAACTTCTTTGATTTGAATGTCTAAACCAGAGTTGAACCAACGTTTTTCATAGTATTCATACGTGTTTGGTAAGTACTTTTTAGGGATGATACCCAAGAGTTTAGACCCTTGAATCACCACAGCTGTGTTGTATAAAACGCCTTCGATATCGAGTGGTAAGCCTACAACTAAAACACCTTTAAAGGTGGATGTGTCTAACAAACGTTTGAGTTGTCTTTTCGCATTCATGATGAGGGCGTCTTGATAGAATAAATCGCCACAAGCATAGCCTGTGATCGATAGTTCTGGACATAACGTAACCCCAACATCCAATGTTTGAATGGTTTTAAGGATTTCCGAAACGTTATATTCGGGGTTCCCTACCTCTAGACTAGGGGTAACCAACGCAATTTTTAGGAAGCCTTGATGATACATAGAATCACACTCCGTATAGATGGTGCTTTTGGATATAATCGTATACCGGTTCGTCAATCAGGTGTTTGAAAGATTTCGGGTCTTGTCTAAACAGGGTAGACGACATTGGGATATCGAGTTCGATGGTTTCAAATTGGTGTTGATGATTTGGATACTGCTGTGCAATGATGCTTCTCACAGAACCTTGACGGTCAATCGCGATGAACTGGTTTTCAGCTAATAATCTTGGGTATTCGATCCAATTCGGTAAATCGAGGACATTGTCTAAACCCAAGACAAATTTGATCTCAGTCTGATACATTTGTTTGAAATAATCAAGCGCACTGATGGTGCCTTTGAAAGCATCTGTTTGTTCAAAGTCAGACACGATCACTTGGTCGTACCCTTGGGTCATGATTTCAATCATTTTTTTACGATGGTGAAAGTCGATGAGGTTGGATTTTGGGTAAGCCTTACCCACGGGGATAAAAATAAAGCATGATGGGTGATACTGCTTCATAAGTGTTTCAAATATCGTTTTATGTGCTTTGGTTGGCGGATTAAACGCCCCACCGTATACTAAGATCATGGCCTCACCCAATTCATTATATCATACAATATGACTATTTATAGTCACACATGAATGGTTTGACCTATGATATAATAGAAAAGAAGTATCTATTTTTTAAGGTGTCTCCATGGCAAACAATGAAGATTTAAAACCCAAAGACGAAAACGAACACACGTTTAAGACCATCGAAGCGAAACCGGTAGATTTACCCGAGGATTTCGATTATTTTGGGCAAAAATGGCATACCCGTATGTTATCAAAGATCTTGGTTTTTTTAATCAAGGTTGTTTTTGTCTATTTTTATGGGTTCATCTTCTTACGCTTTAGAGTGAGAAATAAAAAAATCTTCAAAGCTTACCGAAAAAAAGGCGCGGTCATCGTTTCTAACCACGTCCACCAGTTTGATTCTTTCTTATTGGGTGCTTCTTTTTTTCCAAAGCGTATATACTATACCATGTTGAAAACAAACCTTGGGTTGCCCATCGTTGGCAAGCTATTCCACATCATTGGTGGCGCACCCATTCCTGACTCTAAAGAAGGCATTGTGCGTTATCAAAAGTTGTTAAACGAGCAATTGGCTGGCAACAATATGATTGCTGTATTCCCAGAAGCGTCCTTAAGACCCTACTGTGACCACATCCGTCCCTTTAAAAAAGGAGCATTTCGTTTCGCTTTTAACGCAAATGTTGATATAATACCTATGGTATTTATATTTAAGAAGCCAACAGGGCTTTATAAGTACTTAAAGCGCAAGCCATGCGTAGAACTGCACATATTACCGCCCTATCAATTGAAGCATTTAGAGACGAAATATGAAACATTATCTTACAATACGGATGAACTCCAAAAGATAATTACTGCATACTACACTACGCATAGTGACTACGTAGGGGGTAATTAAATGGATTCTCGTGAGACCTATTTCAATAAATTACGTAAAAAAAATCTTCGTATCACCAATAGCCGTAAAGCGATGATCGACGTCCTTGAAAATAACCATTTAACCTTCAAGGAAATTCAGACTGCGCTTGCGAAAAAAGGGTTTACGAACATTTCAACGATTTACAACAACTTGGATTTTTTAATCGAGCAACGCATCGTGGTTGAGTTATTTATTAACGATACCAAGTACTACGATTTAGCCATTGATAACCCAATGCATAACGCTGATAGCCACATCCACGTGGTCGTCAAAGATACCAATAAAATCACAGAAATCAATAACACCGATGTTTTCGAATTCATCAAACAAATCCCTGAACTTAAGGATTTGCAAATTGATTATGTTCGAATTACGATTGGTGCGAGAAAGAAAAAAACATACTAAAATAAAATCCCCGTTCGATGATGAATGGGGATTTTTTGGCTTTACTCTAATAAAAAATCAATCATATTTTTATGGATAATACCATCTTTTGAAAAGTTGATTGTATCCATCGACAATACATATTTTGGATGATTGTCAGTAATATGTTGGTACACATCGAATTCCCTTGAACGTGTCGATTCATTTGTAAGTAAATAGGCAATTTGATAATACTCAGTTTGACCATCTTTCTTGACAACAAAATCGATTTCTAGATCATTTACTTTACCGATATAGACTTGATATCCTCTTCTTTTAAGTTCAATCAGAACGATATTTTCAAGAATCATTTCGATCACAGTAAAATTGTTACCTGCGATGGCTTCCCTGAATCCATGATCAGAGATATAGTACTTCTCTTCGGTTTTTAATATGACTTTACCGATCAAATCATGCCTTTTGATTCGATAAATTAAGAATGCATCCTCCAAAATCGTTAGATAAGATAAAATGGTGTCAACAGATACGGCGATTCTTTGAGATTTTAAGTAATTGACAATGGATAAAGCTGAAAATGTTTTGCCTGTATTCGTAAAAATATACTGAATGAGTCGCTCAAGAACAACGGTTTGTCTGATTTGATGTCTCGTTATAACATCTTGTAAAACCGCTGATCGAAATGAATCTCTCAGCACAGTCATAGAAGTTTCATACACTAAACCCAATGGTGATATGGATGGCATACCACCAAATCTAATAAAATCATCAAAATTAGAATTTGGATATAAACGGGTGAATTCTTTATATGACAAAGGTAAGACAGGTATTTCAACATATCTACCGGCTAAGAATGTGGATAAATCCGTTGATAACAAATAAGCGTTTGATCCGGTGATATATAAATCGAAACGATTCATTGTATGAAAACCATTGATGGCTTTTTCCCATGATTGAACACGACCGATTTCATCGATAAATACATAAAGTGGGGCTGTCTTCTCTTTCGCCCAAAAGAGAACATAATCGGATAAATCGCGATAATTATCTATATTGAAAAAATCTGGTAATTCTAGATTGATTTTCAGTATTTGATCTTTGGATACCCCTGTTTCAATTAATTTTTGAATATATAAATCAATCAACGTGGACTTACCCACACGCCGCATACCCGTAATCACTTTGATGAATGGCTTATCTGTGAACTACCCACCACTTAACTAGAAGTGGGGGCTTCCTATCCAAACCAGCGTACCCGCCAGTGACTCAATAGGCTATCCCCGTAGTCCCTACGGTTCTTAATTGTTTATAACAGAAATGCTAACTTATACTTTCTAAATCCTTCTTTGTTGATATTGATCGCTGCGTTATGATCTCTATCAAGATGTAAGTCACAACTTGGACACTCAAATACTCGATTGGCGAGTTTGAGTTCTCTATGAATCTCACCACAGGTACTACATGTCTTTGACGATGGGTACCACTCGTCCATCACCATCAAAGTCTTACCTTGTGTTTCTAACTTGTACTTCAAGAATGATATAAACCTAGTCCATCCAAACCTAGAAATCTGTTTGGCGTAATAAGTGTTATCTATAGACATATCCTTAAGATTTAAACCTTCGACACTCACCAAATCATAACGCTTGGTTATCGCGTTAGATAATTTGTGTAAAAAGTCATCTCTTTTATGTCTGATTCTTTCATGTAATAAGGCGATTTCTAATACTTTCTTATGATAGTTACTAGAACCCTGGATTCTTCTAGATAAACTTCTTTGAAGGACTCTGAGTTTATTGAAGTCTGTTTGGATGTCTTTAGGATAATCCAATTTAAATCCTTCATGATCCACATAGAAATGAGTCATCGAGAAATCTAATCCAATCGATTCTTTTACATCTTTTTTCTTAATCTCTTTTTGGTATTCATACAAAATAGTGATGGTAGTATAAGAAGTGGACAAGTTAAAAGTAGAGAGTTCATGATAGAATAAAACAAGAACGAGGAGCGAACTTTCTATGAAAAAACAGTACACCAAACAGTTCAAAATGGACGCCATTA